>SWCF01000907.1_pt1 | contig 260656 bp, 244 predicted proteins | sample 4690081 | NCBI WGS metagenome assembly SWCF01 (sample SAMN10267280, study PRJNA491770) | bioreactor metagenome | isolation source: DHS bioreactor inoculated with | place: Japan: off Shimokita Peninsula
GTAGAGCAACTGACTTTTAATCAGTAGGTCCAGGGTTCGAGCCCCTGTCGGCTCACCATCCCCTTCCCTTTGAAATCAATCATATACCTGCGACCGGCTGATACGTACGCTACCGCCGGAATCCCGTACGCATAAACTGTTCTGCCGCCTTTGCCACTTGCACCTGCATCAAAAGTCGCTGAAAACGGGACTCAATGTTCGGGAGGATGCGGCTAAGCCATGACCACGATTACATATCTGACGCGGATCGAGTTCGACTTCGGGGGGATTTCCAAGGTCAGGACCTATTGCGAACAACTCGGGATGAAGCGTCCCCTGGTGGTCAGCGATCAGGGACTTGTCTCAACCGGCCTTCTGGATCGCCTGACGGAGGCCTATGGCGCTGCGCTGCCCGTCTTTGACGGCACGCCATCCAATCCGACCGAAGAAGCGGTCATGGCCGCTAAGGCGCAGTACGACAGCGAAGGCAGCGATGGCGTGATCGCATTCGGTGGCGGATCGGTCATCGACCTGTCCAAGGCGCTTCGGCTTCTGACCGGCCACGAGCCGCCGCTCTCGCAATATGCCGCGATCGAAGGCGGTGTCGGCAAGATCACCGGCAACATCTGCCCGATGATCGCCGTTCCGACCACTTCCGGCACCGGATCGGAGGTCGGCCGGGCTGCGGTGATCAATCTGGCGGATGGGCGTAAGCTGGGTCTTATCAGTCCGCATATGCTGCCCAACATTGCGCTCTGCGATCCGGACCTAACTCTGGGATTGCCGCCGTTCCTTACGGCGGCCACCGGCATGGATGCCCTGTCCCATTGCCTCGAGACCTACATGGCCCCAGCGATCAATCCGCCGGCAGACGCCATTGCCATCGACGGATTGACGCGCGGCTTCAAGGCACTGCCGGCTGCGGTCAGGAACGGATCCGACCGTCAGGCCCGCTGGGAAATGATGATGGCGTCCATGGAAGGCGCCATGGCGTTTCAGAAAGGCCTCGGGGCGGTCCATGCCCTCACCCATCCGGCCGGTGCGATCAAGGAACTCAATCTGCACCACGGCACGCTGAACGCCATCCTGATGGCGCCGGTGCTGCGGTTTAACCGCCAGGTGATCGGAGCCAAATGGCAGGTCCTGACTGATATCCTCGGCGGTGAGCCGGATGCCGTTATCGAGCAGTTGAATCGGGATATCGGTATTCCGTCCGGTCTGGACGCACTCGGTGTTACTGCAGCGCATCTGGACCGGGTCGCCAAGGCCGCGCTCCTCGACCATTGCCATGCGACCAATCCGCGGATCGCAACCGAAGCCGAGTACCGGGCCATCCTGGAAGAGGCGCGCTGACGGTTTCGTCAGCGCACAGTTTTAAAGGCGTCAGGCGGTCGAGGGAGCCGCCTCGCCTTCGCCTGGTTCCTCATCCGTTTGTCCACTGCCGGGGCCGCCCGGGGTATCCACACCCCGGAACTGGCCTTTGACCTTCTCACGGAGCACCTGCAGCGACACGTAGAGCGACGGGATAATCAGCACGCCCAGGCTGGACGCGAAGGCCATTCCGCCGAAGACCGCAATGCCGATAGCCTTCTGACTGGCGGCACCCGCCCCGCTCGCCGTCACCAGGGGAACCACACCAAGCAGGAACGACAGGGCCGTCATCATCACCGCCCTGAATCGAAGGTGGGCTGCCTCCTTGGCCGCGCTGAGAATCGATTTCCCGTCAGCCCTCTGCTCCATGGCGAATTCGACGATCAGGATAGCATTCTTGGCGCCCATGCCGACCAGCATGATCATACCGATCTGGGTATAGAGATTGATGTCGCCGCCGGACACAAAGACTGCGACAAAAGCCCCGAGAAGAGCGATCGACACCGACATCAGGATGGCGAACGGCATGCTCCAACTCTCATACTGGGCCACAAGGAACAGATATGCGAACAGGATCGACAGCAGCAGAATGTAGATGACCAGATTCCCCGAGCCCTCCTGCTGCAACGCGGTTCCGGTCCATTCGTATGTGTAACCCGACGGCAGGGCTGTTGTGGCTGCGGTCTGCATGCCATTGATCACGACGCCCGTGGAAGCCCCCGGTGCCGGTTCGCCGTTCACGGATGCGGAACGGAACATGTTGTACCGGGTAAGCGTTTGCGGACCGAACACGTTCTTCGTCGTCACTAGGGACTGCATCGGCACCATCGTGCCGTCGGACGCCCGGACATAGAGCTTGCCGATATCATCCACCTTGTTGCGGTAGTCTCCATCCGCCTGGATCATGACCTTGTAGACCCGACCGAAGAGGTTGAAGTCGTTGATGTAGTAAGATCCGAGATACGCCTGGAGCGTGGAAAACACATCCGCGACATCGACACCTATGGTCTTGGCCTTTTCCCGGTCGAGATCCACGAAAACCTGGGGCACGTTGGCCCGATAAGTCGTATAGGAAAGCGCTATGTCCGGATCCTGATTTGCCGAATAGACCAGGGAACCGGCCGCGGACGCCAGATCCTGAGGCGAACCGCCTCCGGTCTGCTGGACCATCATCTGAACGCCGCCGGTCGTTCCCAGTCCCGGAATGGGCGGCGGATTGAAGGCGATGATATTTGCACTCGGTACAGTGGCGAAATCACCCCGAAACTTGGACAGGATCGCATCGATACTCAGCGAAGGTGCCTTACGTTCGTTCCAGTTATCCATCGTTGCGATGATCATGGCGGAATTCGAGGAGAGCGCCGAATTCAGGATCGAAAAGCCGTTGACCGTAACTACACTGGCGACACCAGGTGTTTGGGAAACGGTTTCCACCAGTCCCTTGGTCACCTCTTTCGTTCTTTGCAGCGACGCGCCGTCAGGCAATTGGATGTCGACCATCAGGTAGCCCTGGTCTTCCAGAGGCAGGAAGCCTTGAGGCAGACGACCACCCAGAAAGGCGATCAATGCGAGCGCCCCGCCCACGCCGATCACCCCGATGACGGCAACCCGCACCAGCCGGCTGACGACCGCCGAATACCCGTTGCGGACGCCCGTGATGCTCTTGTCGAAGACCCCCATCAATCCCTTGGGCGGACCGCTTCGGCGCTTCAGAATGAGACCGCATAGCGCCGGCGACAGTGTCAGCGCGTTGATGGAGGAAATGACGACGGACACCGAAATCGTGACCGCGAACTGGGAATAAAGCTTCCCGGTAATGCCCGGCATGAAAACGGTGGGAACGAAAACGGCCAGCAGAACCAGTGTCGTTGCGATCACCGGCCCCATGATCTGCTGCATTGCCTTGGCCGTTGCGGCTTTCGGGTCGAGGCCTTCTTCGGCCAGGATCCGTTCCACATTCTCAACCACCACGATGGCGTCATCGACCACGATCCCGATGGCGAGCACGAGGGCGAAAAGAGAAATGGTATTGAGGGACATGCCGAACAGCAGCAGCACGGCGAACGTCCCGATCAGCGACACCGGAATAGCGACCATCGGTATGATGGTGGCCCGCCAGTTACCCAGGAAGATGAACACCACAGACACCACCAGGGCAAAGGTGATGAACAGTGTGGTGACCACGTCGTCGAGTGACGTCTGGACAAACTCCGTCGTGTCGAACGGAATTTGATAATCGATGTCATCCGGGAATGCCTGCGAAAGCTCCTTCAACCGGCTGACGACGCCCTCAGCCACAGCGATTGCATTGGCACCGGGCGCCTGGTAGATCGCCAGAACCGTCGCCGGCTTGCCGTTGAATTCACCGCTTGCCGAATAGAATTGTGCGCCTCGTTCGACACGGGCGACATCGCCGATGCGTACGATTGCGCCGTCGTCCCCGGTTCGCAGAACGATTTTCTCAAAATCCTCTACGGTGGAAAGGCGGCCCTTTGCCTTGATCGTGTACTGAAACTGCTGCCCTTTCGGCACGGGTGGGGCGCCGATCTGACCGGCCGCAACCTGGATATTCTGATCCCGGACAGCAGAAATGAAGTCTGCCGGTGCCATGCCCAGGTTGGCGAGCTTGTCCGGATCGAGCCAGATCCGCATCCCATAGGCAAAATCCGTCAGGACGTCCGCCTTGCCGACACCGGGCACACGGGCCAGCGAATCCTTGAGATTGATGGAGGCGTAGTTGGACAGGAAGACCTCGTCATAGGTCCCTTTGGGGGAATATAGCGTGACCACCAGCAACATGTTGGTGGATGCTTTCTGCACCGTAACGCCGTTCGCGGTGACTTCGCTCGGCAATTGGCTCGTCGCCTGGCTGACGCGGTTTTGGACATTGACGGTGGCAATGTCCGGATCGGTGCCGACGGCGAAGGTCACATTCAAGGAGTAGTTACCGCTGTCGGAACTGTTCGACGACATGTAGATCATGTTGTCGACGCCGTTCACCTGCGCCTCGATGGGCGCCGCCACCGTTTCTTCCAGGACTTCGGCATTAGCGCCGGTGTAGGTCGCCGACACGTTTACCACCGGCGGCGTGATGTTGGGAAACTGCTCGACCGGAAGTGCCAGGTAACCGAGCACGCCGGCGATCGTGATCACCAGAGAAATGACGAGTGCGAACTTGGGGCGGTAGATGAAAAAAACGGACAACATGAACGCTACTCCGCCGGCTTCGAAGCAAGGGACGCGTTAACAGGCACGCCGGGCCGCACTTTCTGCAATCCCTGGACGATGACTTTCTCGCCGCTCTGCAACCCCTTGTTGACGACGAAATCGCTGTCGACCTGCGCGCCGAGTTCGACGTATCTCTGCTCCACCGTATTCTGCGCATTGACGACCAGCACGAAGCTGCCGCGCTGATCTCGCTGAACCGCGGCCTGTGGGACGACGAGGGCCTTTTTCTCTTCCTTGGATTCAATGACTACATTCACGAACGTGCCGTCGAGCAGTGTCCAACTCTTGTTGTCGAACAGGCCACGGAAGGAAATGGTCCCGGTCTTCGGATCCACCTTGTTGTCGATGAAAACAACTTTACCCGTTTCGTCAAAAGTGTCCCCGTTGGGGAGTATCAGGCTCAGGTTCGGCGTGTTTTCCGGCTTGATGTCATCAGGATTGATGCCGTGGGTTTTCAGGGCATTCAGATACTCGGCTTCGCTGACGGCGAAATTGACATAGACAGGAGCGACACGAATCAGGGTCGCGAGCGGCTGCGACGACGGACCGACCACTTCGCCCACACTGTAGGTGGTCTTGCCGAGCACCCCTTCGAAGGGGGCGGAGATATCCGTATAACTCAGGTTCAGCTGGGCCTGATCGAGTGCAGCCTGGGCCGCCTGTACCGAGGCATCCGACTGCGCTTTCTGAGCCTGAGTGGATTGGAAGGCCGCTTCGGAAATATGCCCCTTCTGATAGAGATCGCGATCGCGGTTCAGATTTGCCAGTTTCAGCGCGTCATCGGCCTGTGCGCTGGCAAGATCGGCCTTGGCCTTGTCAACGGCTGCCACATACTGATCTTTTTCTATCTTGAAGATCAATTCGTCCTTTTTGACCTTCTTGCCGTCCTGAACCGCCTTGTCTTCCAGAAATCCGCTCACGCGCGCAACCAGCGATACCTTGTCGATTGCTGCCACCTGACCGATGAAAGTCGTGCTGTTCCGAATGTTTTTTTCCTGTATGCCGGCGACACTGACTGCGGGCGGCGGCGCCTTGGCCTGCTCTTCCTGTTTTTGGCAGGCCACCAATGCTCCAAGCACCAGACCGGGGATTATCAAGCGGTTGAAATGTCTGGTCGAAAGAAAAAGTGCCAATGTCCGGCTCCCCAAAAATCCGCAGGCGATGGTCTGAACTCTACGCCAAACTAAAAGGCACATCACTGCCAAAACAAGCGGTTAATGAACGAAGACTGACTTTTACGGGCGTATTGGGAGGACAAAGGTGGTGAGAACGGCCAAAGTGCTGTTTCAGCCGCCGGTTTCCGTGGGGCCTAATACCAGGGTCAAGCCGAAAAGGGACTGCGCCGGGATAACTTTGCGAGCCATGATTCCCCGGCACTTGATACCCAGAGCGGCGATTGCCGGCAGGTCCACGGGCAGCCCCTCGAATGCCTCCTGGCCGAACAACCGGGAATAGGCGTCCGGTGTGAGAACCTGCACGCGTCCGCGGGGCGTCTTCAGCTCGAGTCCGAGACTGGTTGCGCGCATTTCCCTCTGCTCCATCAGACTTCCAAGGAACTCGTGATGATCGCAGGGGTCCTTGGCGACGAGGACGATCTCGTCGACTGAGGCCGCACCATTGGCATGTGCCTGGTATTCCGCTTTCCAGAAATTCTCCGGAAAGCGGTTGCGGCAGGTGAAGTAGCCGATATCGGGCGCCAAAGGATCCGTAACGAATGTCAGATCGAAAGCAACCTTGCGAACCGAACCGTCCGGCGCCTTTGCCTCGCGTTCGAACGAAAACGGCGCATAGGTCTGCAAATGATGCTTTTCGAAAGACGCACGGTCCTGATCCGGATCCCGGCTTTCGAAAACCACCATCGACCCGCCTTGGCGTTTCTTCAGGAAATCGCGGTTGAAGGCGCCGAAGGAGAACTCCCCGGTTCCGGCTTCACGTATCAGGCTTTCGTCTGCGACCGAAAGCAGTTCGACGAAAAACCCATCGAACTGAATCAGTCGGTTCGCCGTTCCCCAGGGATGTCTGGCTTCAGGTGTAACCGTGAACCCCAGCTTTTCCCATGCGCTGCCGGCCGCATCGAGATCCTGCACGGCAACGACCAAGTGATCCAGTCCATGCACCATCCCGTTTCTCCGATCAGCCTGTTCGTCTTAAACCAGACGGCTTTGATGAATCGCCGCCTCGATGAAGGATGCAAACAGCGGGTGCGGCTCGAACGGCCGGGACTTCAATTCCGGATGATATTGAACGCCGATGAACCAGGGGTGATCGGCGATCTCGACCGTTTCGGGCAAAACACCGTCCGGCGAGGTTCCTGCGAAAATCAGGCCGCAGGCTTCCAGCTGTTCGCGATAGCCGATGTTGACTTCATAGCGATGACGGTGGCGTTCGGAAATCGACGTCGCCCCGTAAATCTCCGCGATCCGCGATCCGGGCTTCAGGGCTGCCGGATAGGCGCCGAGGCGCATGGTGCCCCCCATGTCGTCATCCTCGCCACGCACCTCGCGCTTGTTTCCCTTGGTCCATTCGGTCATCAGGCCCACGACCGGTTCCTTTGACGGACCGAATTCGGTGGAACTCGCATCCTTGATGCCGGCGAGATCGCGGGCAGCCTCGATCACTGCCATTTGCATGCCGAAACAGATGCCGAAATATGGCACCTTGCGGGTACGGGCGAATGCCGCCGCCGCGATCTTGCCTTCCGATCCGCGTTCGCCGAAACCGCCGGGCACGAGAATGCCGTGAACGCCTTCAAGATAGGGACTGGGATCCTCCTTTTCGAAGGTTTCCGATTCGATCCACTCGATGTTGACCTTGACCTGATTGGCGATCCCGCCGTGAACCAACGCCTCGATCAGTGATTTATAGGCGTCTTTCAAAACGGTGTATTTGCCGACGATGGCAATCGTGACCTCGCCTTCCGGATTGGCGATGCGGTCGGAAATCCCTTCCCAACGGTCGAGCACCGGCGCCGGCGCCCCCTTGATGCCGAAGGCTGCGAGCACTTCGTCGTCGAGGCCCTCCTTGTGGTAGGCGATCGGCACATCGTAGATCGACTTCACGTCATAGGCCGGAATGACCGCGGACTCGCGCACGTTACAGAACAGCGACAGCTTGCGCTTTTCATTGTCCGGTATCGGCCGGTCGCATCGGATCATCAGAATATCCGGCTGAATACCGATGGAACGAAGTTCCTTGACCGAATGCTGGGTCGGCTTGGTCTTCATTTCTCCGGCGCTTGCGATGAACGGCATCAAAGTCAGATGGACATAGACCGCATCGCCGCGCGGCAGATCATTGCCGAGCTGACGAATCGCTTCGAAGAAAGGCAGCCCCTCGATATCGCCGACCGTGCCGCCGATTTCGACAAGCACGAAGTCATAGTCCTCGTTGCCGTCCAGGACGAAATTCTTGATCGCATCGGTGACATGGGGAATCACCTGGACGGTACCGCCCAGATAATCGCCACGCCGCTCTTTGGCGATGATGTCCTGATAAATTCTGCCGGTGGTGATGTTATCCCGCTGGTTCGCGGGACGACCGGTGAACCGTTCGTAGTGGCCGAGATCGAGGTCGGTTTCCGCCCCGTCGTCCGTTACGAAGCATTCGCCATGCTGATACGGGCTCATGGTGCCCGGATCGACGTTCAGATAGGGATCGAGCTTACGCAGCCGAACCTTGTATCCGCGTGCCTGGAGCAATGCTCCGAGAGCCGCGGAAGCCAGACCTTTACCAAGCGAGGAAACCACGCCGCCAGTGATGAAAATGTATCGCGCCATGGAGCAATACCATATCGTTGCCGAGGGCCGATTGACCACTCGGGAGTTTCGTTAAGCACATAAAAATGCCCTGCGTTTGTGTCGCAGGGCATTTGATGTCGATTAAATCCGGTGGGGAGCCACCTCAAACGCTTACTGAGCGGTCGGAACCTGCGGCCCGGCAGGCTGTTGCTGCTGGTTTTCTTCCTGCTTGAGCGAATCAAGCACACCGTTTCCGCCTTCGCTGGTCGCCGGCGCGGACGGTGCTGCCACAGGAGCCGCATCCAGAATCGCGCCGGGACGATCTTTCATTTCAGCAATCAGGCTGAGACCGATCGAGGTCGCGAAGAAGACGACTGCGAGAATTGCGGTCGCGCGGGTCAGGACGTTCGCCGTGCCTCGGCTGCTCATGAGGCCGCCGCCTCCGCCGCCGCCGCCCATTCCGAGCGCGCCGCCTTCGGAGCGCTGCAACAGGACAACGAGCACCAGGGCCAGGACGACCATCAAGTGTATGACGATGACTACGGTTTCCATCGTGGGCCAATCCGATTGTTCAAGTTTGGCGGCCTTCTACACCAGGTGTCGCCGCCTTTCCACCCTTGAATGTGTGTTTCCTGATCGAAGGGACAAGTCTTCAGGCGTAAGCGGCGCAGATTCCCAGAAAGTCGTCTGCCTTCAGGCTTGCACCACCGACAAGGGCGCCATCGACATTGGCGACGGCCATGAGTTCGGCCGCATTGCCCGGCTTGACCGAGCCGCCGTAGAGAAGGCGCATGGACGCACCGGCCGCTCCAAAGCGGCCTGTAAGCGCTTCGCGCATGGCCTTGTGCACCTCGGCCACGTCGGCAGGTGTCGGGGTCAGGCCAGTGCCGATGGCCCAGACCGGCTCATAGGCGACAATGCAGGTCTCCGGGGTGGCCCCGTCGGGAATGGATCCGGAGAGCTGGTACTCCACCACCTTGAGTGTGTCGCCGGCCTTGCGTTCGGCTTCCGTTTCTCCGACGCAGACGATTGCTGTCAGACCCGCCCGCCAGGCGGCTTCCGCCTTGGCCTTGACCGTCGCATTGGTTTCGCCATGGTCCGTCCGCCGCTCCGAATGGCCGACGATGACGGCGCTGGCTCCGATGTCGGCAAGCATTTCAGCGGAGATATCGCCTGTATGGGCACCGCTTTCGGCGTAATGACAATCCTGACCGCCGATCTGTACCGGCGTTCCGGAAGCTGCTTTTGCCAGAAGATACGTGAGAGTAGCGGGGCCGCAGATCATCGTATCGACCTTCCCGGCGAGATCGGTCGACAGGCCGGCGGTGATCTTGTTCAGCTCATCCACGCTGGCGGTCAGGCCGTTCATCTTCCAATTGCCTGCAACAAGCGGCTTGATCTGCGCTGTCATTCCCACGAAATCTCCCTGAAATGCTTGAATTCTGCGTCTGATGCGCCTCTATAACCCATAACGGCCGGGCACTTGCAAATTATTGTGCGCGATTGCGTTGCTTTCATTTGCTTGTCCGCCTTGCCGGAGTGGGCATGCCTCATTATGATCCGCCCGCTTCGGCCACGAGCCGAAAAGAAATTCCGGCACGGAGATTGTGCCGGCCAAACGGAAAAGACGGGAGAAATCATGCTCGACGCGCTGCGCAAGGGCGCCGGCACCTGGGTTGCCAAAATCTTCATCGCTCTTCTGGTTCTGAGTTTTGGCGTATGGGGCGTTGCCGATGTGCTCAGGAATGGGTTCGGTCAAAACGTCGCTGCCAAGGTGGGTGGAACCGAAATCTCCCTGCAGGACTTCGACCGTGCGTATCGTCGGGATCTGAACCGGTTCGGACAGCAACTCGGACGCCCGCTTTCCACCAAGGAAGGCGCTCAGCTTGGGATCCCACAGCAGACGCTTGGCACGCTGATCGCCGAAGCGGCCCTGAACGAAAATGCCCGGACGATGAACCTCGGCATATCCGATGAAAAATTATCCGTTCAGATTCAGCAGGATCCATCGTTCAGGAGTGCGGGATCTTATGACCCCAACCTGTTGAAGCAGATTTTGCGCAACAACGGCATATCCGAGGACGAATTTGTCATGGAACAGCGCGCCCTTGCGGAGCGCCAGCAGCTTGCGCAGGCGATTTCCGGCGGGATGGTGGTTCCGACCGCTTACCTGAAAGTGCTGCACGACTACCAGAGCGAATCCCGCGATGTGGCCTATCTGCTCATCGAACCGTCAAACCTCGACGAGATCGCGGATCCGGATGAAGCAACGCTGCAGGCCTTTTTTGAAGCCGAAAAGGCGAAATTCAAGGCGCCTGAATACCGCAAAATCACGCTATTGCAGCTGACCCCCTCGACCATTGCCCGTCCGGACGACATCTCTGACGAAGACGCGCAGGCCGAATATGAGGCCAACAAGCAACAGTATCACGAGCCCGAAAAACGCAAGGTTCGTCAATTGTCCTTCACCAAATCGGAAGACGCCAAGGCGGCAGCGGACAAGCTGGCTGCCGGAATGTCCTTCGACGATCTGATGAAGGAGCTCAACCTGACGGACAACGACGTCTATCTTGGCCTGATGGCCAAGGGGGATTTCCTCGACCCGGCCATTGGCGACGCGGCCTTTACGCTTGAGGAAGGCAAAACCAGTGATGTCGTCGAGGGGCGGTTCTCGTCGATCATCTTGAACGTGCTCGAAATTCAACCGGAAAAAACCAAGCCGTTTGAAGAAGTCAAGGACGACATCAAGGTCACGCTCGCCAGGGAACAGGCTGAACGTGAAGTTCTCGATCTGCTTGGAGAGATCGAAGACGCCCGCGCAGGCGGGGCGAAGCTCAAGGAAGTTGCGGAACGCTTCCACCTGGATATAACGACGCCTGACGCCATCGATTCCGCAGGCAAGAACCAGGCGGACGCCAAGGTAGACCTGCCGGACGCGAAGGATCTGATAGCCGGCGTCTTCGACAGCGATGTCGGGGTCGAAAACGATCCGCTTCAACTGGGCGCCCGCGGCTTCCTTTGGTACGAGGTCGACGAAGTCATTCCCTCGCGCGACCGCACGCTCGACGAGGTCAAGGACCAGGTAATTGCTGCCTGGAAAGAAGCCGAAGTCGAAAAGAGACTTGCTGAAAAGGCGACCGAGTTGGCCGAAAAAGCCAGATCCGGAACCGATATGGCCGCTCTTGCGGAAAGCAACGGCCTGGAGCTGAAGACCGCGGACGGCATAGTCCGGAATGTTGCAGCCGGAGACATCAGCGGAGCGGCGGCCAGCCAGGCATTCGACGGAGCGGAAGGCTCGGTTTTTGACGTCGAAGCTGCCGACAAGGTCGGGCGACTGGTAATCAAGGTCACAGCCCGCAAAACCTCCGAGTTCAACGAGGCCGATCCCGCGAACGCTGCGCTCAAAACGCAACTCGCCAGCCAGCTTCAGGATTCGCTGCTCAATCAGTACATCTCCAATGTCGAGACGAAGGCAGGCATTCATGTCAATGAAGCCGGAATTGCCGATGTGCTCGGCCTTGGGGCCACCAACTGATACCGGCCGGAAACCGCGCAAGAGTGGACAGGAAATGAAGACGTTCAAGGATTTCATTGCCAAGGTTGCTGACGGCACCTCCCTGAATGCCGTCGAGGCACGTTCGGCCTTTGAGATCATCCTGTCCGGGGAAGCGACACCTTCGCAGCTGGGCGGTTTCCTTATGTCCCTGCGCGTGCGTGGTGAAACCGTCGACGAAGTGACCGGTGCCGTCGAAACGATGCGCTCCAAGATGTTGCCGGTCAGTGCGCCGGCAAATGCCATCGATATTGTCGGGACCGGCGGTGACAACACCGGCAGCTACAATATCTCAACCTGCACGGCCCTTGTGGTCGCCGGGTGCGGTATTCCGGTCGCCAAACACGGCAACCGTTCCCTATCGTCGAAATCCGGCGCGGCCGAGGCGCTTGCCGAACTAGGCGTGAATATCGATATCGGTCCGGACAAGATCGCGGACTGCATCAAGTCGGCAGGTATCGGCTTCATGTTCGCGCCGATGCACCATGCGGCCATGAAGCACGTCGGTCCGACCCGGGTCGAATTGGCGACGCGGACGATCTTTAACCTGCTCGGCCCGCTGTCCAATCCGGCGAGCGTCAAACGGCAACTGGTCGGTGTCTTTGCGCGTCAGTGGGTGGAACCGATCGCGGAAGTGCTGAAAAACCTGAACTCCGAGCGGGTCTGGGTGGTTCACGGGTCCGACGGCATGGACGAAATCACGACCACCGGGCCGACCTATGTCACCGAACTCGACGGCGGCAACATCAGGTCCTTTGAAATCAACCCGAACGACGTTGGCCTACCGGTGGCGAACCCTGCCGATCTGAAGGGCGGCACGCCAGCGGAGAACGCGCATGCGCTTCGCGACGTCCTGAGTGGCGCCAGGAACGCCTACCGGGATGTCGTGCTGTTCAATGCCGCCGCTTCGCTTTTGGTCGCGGGCCATTGCGGCACTTTGAAAGACGGCGTCGATGCGGCCGCGGAGTCGATCGACAGCGGCTCGGCGGCAGACCGACTCGAACGACTGGTCGCAACGTCCAACGGATAAAGACATGGCCGATATTCTGAAAAAAATCGAAGCCTACAAGCGGGCGGAGATCGAAGCTGCCAAAAGCGCCGTGACGCTGGCTGACCTCAAGGCCGCCGCCCGGGACGTTGAAGCGCCGCGCGGATTTCAAAAAGCGATCGAAACAAAGCTCGCAAACGGCCACTACGCACTGATTGCGGAGATCAAGAAGGCAAGCCCGTCCAAGGGGCTGATCAGGGAGGATTTCGATCCCCCTGCCCTGGCAAAGGCCTATGAAGCCGGCGGGGCGGCCTGCCTGTCCGTACTCACAGACACGCCGTCGTTTCAGGGCAAGCCGGAATTTCTGAATGCAGCCCGCAGCGCCGTATCGCTGCCGGCACTGCGCAAGGACTTCCTCTATGACCCCTATCAGGTTCATGAGGCCCGCGCCTGGGGAGCCGATTGCATCCTGATCATCCTTGCTGCGGTCGATGACGCAACGGCCAATGCTCTTGAGGACACGGCTTTCGAACTGGGCATGGACGTGCTTTTAGAGGTGCATAACGAAGAGGAACTGGAGCGGGCGCTCCGGCTCAATTCGAAACTCTTCGGCATCAACAACCGGAACCTCAAAACGTTCGAGACCAGGCTTGAAACCAGCGAACTGCTGGCTCCAATGGTGCCTTCGGAGCGGATCATCGTCGGCGAATCCGGGCTGTTTACGCCTGCCGACCTTGACCGGATGCACAAGGTTGGCATTTCCACGTTCCTGATCGGGGAAAGCCTTATGCGCCAGGACGATGTCGCTGCGGCGACCCGATCCCTGTTGCGGCACAACGCCCTCAAGGCCGCGGAATAAGGCTCGACTCATGAGTGAAAAGACGGCCAAGCTGACCCATCTGGACGATACCGGTTCGGCCAACATGGTCGACGTGTCAGAGAAAAACGTCACGTCGCGGATCGCGGTCGCCTGCGGTTCCGTTACCATGCAGCCCGAGACGCTGGAACTAATCCGTTCCGGAAACGCCAAGAAAGGCGATGTTATCGGCGCGGCCCGCATTGCCGGCATCATGGCGGCGAAAAAGACTCATGAACTGATCCCGCTCTGCCATCCTCTGCTCCTGTCCAAGATCAGCATCGACATAACGCCGGACGACACGCTTCCGGGCCTGCGGGTTCAGGCGACCGCCAAGGTCAGTGGCCAGACCGGTGTGGAGATGGAGGCCCTGACGGCCTGTTCAGTTGCCTGCCTGACCATCTATGACATGGCCAAGGCGGTCGATCGCGGCATGATCATCGGAGATATCAGACTTCTGGAAAAAGCCGGCGGAAAATCCGGTCACTGGACGGCCGCCGATGGCGGCACCGGCGGGACGTAACCCCATGAGCCTTATGCCCGTTGCCGAAGCGCTGGCCCATCTACTGGATGGCGTGACACCGCGTCCTACCGAATGGGTCGCTCTGGCAGATGCCAACGGACGAGTTCTGAGCGAGGATATGACCTCGACCCGGACCCAGCCTCCTTTTGCCGCATCGGCAATGGACGGTTATGCCGTCCGGCATGCCGATCTGGCCGAAATCCCTGCCCGTTTGAAGGTTATCGGCGAAGCGCCGGCCGGTCATGGCTTTGCCGGCTGCATCGGCGAGGGCGAGACCGTTCGGATCTTTACCGGAGCGCCGGTGCCGGAAGGCGCCGATACGATCCTGATCCAGGAAGATACGACCCGTGACGGCGACACTGTTACGGCGCTCGAATGCCCGGCGTTCGGCGCCTTCGTGCGGCCGGCCGGTCTCGATTTTATGGAAGGCGAAGTGCTTCTGAGGGCGCAGCGCAAACTCGGTTATCGCGACCTCGCCCTTGCCGCCGCCATGAACCACGCCCGGCTGCCGGTCTATAGAAAACCGGTGGTCGCAATCCTGGCGACCGGAGACGAACTGGTGCAGCCTGGAACAGAACCCGGCCCGGATCAGATCATCGCTTCCAACCATCTCGGCATTTCCGCGCTCGTCGAGGACTGCGGCGGCGTGCCTCTGGATCTCGGCATCTCTCCGGACGATTCCATTGCCATGGCCGGCCACGTCCGCCAGGCAATCGAGGCACAGGCGGATATTCTGGTCACCCTGGGAGGGGCTTCGGTCGGCGACCATGACCTGGTTCAGGATGTGCTCGGTGCCGAAGGCATGGATCTCGCCTTCTGGCGGATCGCCATGCGCCCTGGCAAACCGCTCATGGCCGGTCATCTTGGCGCGACCAAGGTGCTCGGACTTCCCGGCAATCCGGTTTCAAGCCTCGTCTGCGGGCTGCTGTTCCTGAAACCGCTGCTCGCTGCCATGCTGGGTCAGGAACAGGCGGCGACGCAGGAAAGTCAGGCTGTCCTCGGGGCAGATATCGGCGAGAACGACCGGAGGCAGGACTATGTCCGTGCGGAGTTGTCTCAAGGCCCCGATGGCAAATTGATCGCCACGCCCTTCGGCAAACAGGACAGTTCCATGCTGGCCCTGCTCGCCCGGTCCGGGGCCCTGATCGTCCGACCGCCCCATGCGCCTGCCCTCAAGGCCGGTGCAAGCGTACCGATTGTCCGGCTCTGAAACGCAGTTTGTTTCCGTTTGTCAGTGTTCGCGCATGGCGTGCGCGATCTGATCGGAAACCGGTTTGATGAGATAGCTCAGAACGGTCCGCTCCTGCGTCTTCATGAAGACTTCCACCGGCATCCCTGGCACAAGAACGCTCCCTTCCAGGCGGGCCAGTTCGTCGTCCGCAATGGTAAGACGCGCGGTATAATATCCAGCGCCTGTACGCTGATCCATCGTCAGGTCCGCAGATACGGTCAGCAATATCGCCTTCAGTTCGGGCGTGGTCCGACGATCGAAACTCGGGAAACGGACAATGGCCTCCTGGCCTGGCGTCAGCTCGTCGATATCCACCGGCTTTACCTTCGCTTCGATGACAAGCCTGTCGGCGCGGGGAACGATCGACATCAGGATTTCACCCGGCGTCACGACACCGCCGATCGTGTGGACAGCCAACTCATGAACATAGCCGTTCTGCGGGGACCTGATGTCGATCCGGGTCAACTTGTCTTCCGCGGCGATCTTCTGTTCCTCAAGCTGAGCAATCTGCGAGCGGGTTTCATGGAGGTTCTCCAGAAGCTCCGCCCGATAGCTCTCTTCGATCTGCAGGATCTGTATCTTTCGTTCGCTGATCCCTTCCTGGATCCGGGCGATCTCGGACAGGAAGGACCCGTATTGCCCCTGCAACCGTGCCCGTTCGCGGCGTTGCGCCGACACGCGGCTCTTTGAGACCAGCTGTTTTTTGAGCAGGGCGTCCAGATCGGCGAGTTCCTCGTCGATCAGCTTTATCTCCGCTACCTTGGCTTCGAGTTGGGCCTGCAGTCCTTCCGCCTGCTTGTTGAACTGCCGGATCTGTTCCTGCAGTTGGTCCTTTCTTCCTGCATTGCTGGCCTGACGGGCTTCCAACAGCAGTTGCTGACCGCGTTTGATATCGTCCGGAATGACGTCATCGGAAAATGCGATCCGTTGCCTGCCGTCCCGCTCCGCCCGAAGCCGGGCCTCCTGGGCCTTCAATTCGCCCAGTTGCTTTGTGATCGCAGAGAGGTTTGCACGCGTTACGGTATCATCGAGCCGGATGAGCAGGTCCCCGGCGGATACCACATCGTCGTCCCTGACCATGATCTCCTTGACGATCCCGCCTTCCCGGTGCTGAACGTGTTTGACGTTGCTCTGCACCACGACGGTCGCCGGTGTAACCACCGCTCCGGAAATCTCCGCAAAGGCAGCCCAACCGCCAATGCCCCCGACCACGACCAGGGCCGCAAAGGCGGCAATCAGCAGATGGCGCCGGATGGCACGCCGTAGCACCTCATCGGAATTCCGCCTGCCTGTCTGTTTGTTTCTGTCGGGCATGGTCACCTCTGCAGTCTCGCAGCCGGAACCGGTTGGACAACCTTCTTCAGGACTTCGTCCTTCGGCCCGAAGGCCGTCATCCGGCCTTCCTGCAGGCACAGGATCCTGTCGACGGTCGCGATGGCACTCGGCCGGTGTGCGATCACGACAACGATGGACTTGCGTTCCCGCATCGTCTTGATGGCATTAACGAGCGCGGCCTCTCCCTCCGCATCCAGATTGGAATTGGGTTCGTCCAGAACGATCAGGAAGGGATTGCCGTAAAGCGCTCTCGCCAGGGCGATCCTCTGGCGCTGGCCGGCGGAAAGGTTGCGCCCGGACCGCCCGATCACCGTATTATAGCCCTCCGGCAAGGCGACGATCATTTCATGGACACCGGCAAGCGTGGCCGCCTCAATGATAGCGCCGGAAGCCGCATCCTGACGGAACCGGGAGATATTTTCGGCGATCGTCCCGTCGAAGAGCTGCAGGTCCTGCGGCAGGTAGCCGATGAATTCGCCACGCTTTGCGGATGTCCACTGACCAAGGTCCGCGCCATCGTAACGTATGTTTCCGTTCAGCGCGGGAGCGGCTCCGACCAAAGCGCGCGCAAGGGTCGATTTTCCGGAGCCGGAAGGCCCAATCACGCCGAGACCGTCACCGGCCTGAAGTCTGAAGGACACATTGACGACGAAAGGCAGCCGTTCTCCGAATGGGCCACACGCGACCTGTTCGAGTTCGAGGGTCTTGCCGGGCAGCGGTAAATCGAGAATATCCGCGTTCGACGGCGCGGCAGCCAGGACATCCCGCAGACGGGTGAGTGCCTGACGACTAGCGACGAAACCACGCCAGTGAGCCACGGCCTGTTCAATCGGCGAAAGGGCCCTGGAGGTCATGATCGACGCAGCGATCATGACGCCCGGGGTGATCTCCTGCTTGATCGCCAGCCATGCTCCTACACCGAGGATTGCGGATTGCAGAATGAAGCGGACCGTCTTGATGAGCGTGCCGAAAAAACCGGTTCGGTCGGCGGCTATGCGCTGGGACACCAGATAGGCGTCATTGCGATCCTGCCACCGGTCCGCCAGGGCATCATCCATTCCCATCGCACTGACGACTTCCGCATTGCGTTGGCCGCTTTCGACGTCGGCCGAACGACGCGAAGCTTCCCGGCCGGTATCTGCAACCGGTCCGCGCGACATGGCTTCGTTCAGAATGATGAAAACGACGATCAGCAGCCCGCCACCGAGCGCCACCACGCCCAACAAGGGATGAAACAGGAAAACGATGGCCAGATAGACCGGCAGCCAGGGCATATCGAAAATGGCGCCCGGACCCGGACCCGACAGGAACTGCCGAATGGTATCGAGGTCGGCAACCGGTCGAAGCTGTGCGGCCCTGCGGCCCAACCTGACGGGGAGCATATTGGACATCCGGTACACAAGCCCGGTCAGGCGGACGTCCACCCTTTGCGCGATCCGGGCAAGCGTCCGACTACGCAGCCCGTCGAGAAAGCCGAAAAACAGATACAGCACCAGTGCCAGGATGCCGAGGACAACAAGGGTCGGAACGGATCCGCTGGCGAGCACCCGGTCGTAGACCTGAAGCATGAACAGGGGGCCGGTCAGCATCAGCATATTGATCAGCAGACTGACCAGGGCGATTCCCACAAAGGCCGAGCGAATAGGCGCGAATGCCCGCGTTACGGGGTTTTCAGCGCTTCGGCCTCCCGTCGTACGACCATCGTGATCTTTGACGCCTTGATCCGTTTTCAAATGAAGGCCTCTGGCTGTCTCGTGGAACGAAAAGGCCAATCGGCCCTGCTTCGCGCTAGCATGGTAACGATACGGACAAAAAGAGAAAAGTTTCCTTATCCCACGTTAGCTTGCAAAGCCTGCCAATTGTAACGACAGGGTGCATCGGAGACATCGGTAAGGTCGGGCGTGGCTAAATTCGGACCATGGAAAAAGCCGCCCGGCGGTCACCGGACGGCTCTTCGGATTGGAGTAATCCATGGCGGCGGACCGAACCCGCCACACTTTATTTTTATCCGGCGGCGGCAACCGCGCGCTTGGCCATGACCGTCACCAAGTTGGCGCGGTAGGCGGCGGAGCCGTGAATGTCGCTCAGGAGATTGTCGGCGGAAACGGAAATTCCCGCGACCGCATCCGGCGACCAGTTGGAGCTGAGGGCACTTTCCATTTCACCGACACGGAAAACACCATCCTGGCCGGCGCCGGTTACGGCCACCTTGACCGAACCATCCGCCCCCTTGGCAACAAACACACCGGCCATGGCATACCGGGATGCCGGGTTCGGGTATTTGGCATAGGCCGATTTCGCGGCGACCGGGAACGAGATCGAGGTGACGATTTCATCGTCTTCCAGCGCCGTTTCGAACATGCCGGTGAAGAAGTCTTCTGCCACCAGTTCGCGCTTGTTGGTCTTTACCGTCGCGCCAAGTGCGATCAGGGCGGACGGATAGTCGGCTGCCGGATCGTTGTTGGCAATCGAGCCACCGATCGTACCCTTGTGGCGGACCGCCGGATCGCCGATCCCGGCGGCAAGGGTCGCAAGGCCCGGGAGTTTGGATTTGACCGCAGCCGAGGATGCAACCTCCGCATGGGTCGTACCGGCACCGATGACGATCGCTCCGCCGGCTTCGCTGATTCCCTGCAGGTCGGCGATCTTCGCCAGATCAATCAGGTCGCTCGGGGCAGCGAGCCTCTGTTTCATGGTCGGCAGCAATGTCTGACCACCGCCGAGGTACTTGCCATCTTCGGCAGACGCCATCATGGAAGCGGCATCAGCCACCGAACCGGCGCGATGATAAGTCGTTTCGTACATGTTTTTCTCCCCTTGTCGGCCAAGGTGTCCGGTTGGATGGATTCCAATGCCGGAAATTAAAACCAGATTGCCGGGCCGGGCAAGTTACCCGACCCCGCGTTCAACCCGCTACAATCTATTCGGCAGCCTGACTAAGTCCGGGCTGTGCCGCCAACCAGACCTTTTCCGCCGTGGCCGGCATGGAAAGGCCGTTGTTTCCGATCGCATCGGTAATGGCGTTGATGACCGCCGGCGGTGATCCGATCGCGCCGGCCTCCCCGCATCCCTTCATGCCGAGCGGGTTGCCCGGGCAGATGGTTTCGGTGGTCAACAGGTTGTAGGACGGCACATCATCGGCTCTCGGCATGGCGTAGTCCATGTAGGAACCGGTGAGGAGCTGACCGCTTTCGTCATAGGCGGCGTTTTCCAACAGCGCCTGGCCGATGCCCTGGGTCAGGCCGCCATGGACCTGCCCTTCGACGATCATCGGATTGATCACCTTGCCGAAGTCGTCGGCGGCCACGAAATTGACGATTTCCGTCTTGCCCGTATCCGGATCGACTTCCACTTCGCAGGCATAGGTGCCGGCCGGGAACGTAAAGTTGCTCGGATCGTAGAAGGCGCCTTCCTTCAGGCCCGGCTCCATTCCTTCCGGCAGGTTGTGGGCGGTATAGGCGGCAAGGGCCACTTCCGTGAAGCTCAGCTTCTTGTCGGTACCGGCAACCTTCAATTCTCCGCCCTCGATCTGGATGTCGCCTTCGGAGGCCTCCATCAGATGGGCGGCGATCTTTTTCGCCTTGGCCTCGACCTTGTCGAGTGCCTTGACGATAGCAGACATGCCGACTGCGCCGGAACGGGAACCATAGGTGCCCATGCCGAACTGTACCTTGTCCGTATCGCCGTGGACGATAGACACAGCGTCGGTGTCGACACCGAACCGTTCGGAAATCAGCTGCGCGAAGGTTGTTTCGTGTCCCTGGCCATGGCTGTGCGAGCCGGTGAGCACTTCAATCGTGCCGACCGGGTTCACGCGAACTTCCGCAGATTCCCAGAGACCGACACCAGCGCCGAGGGAGCCGACCGCCGCAGACGGAGCGATGCCGCAGGCCTCGATGTAGCAGGACAGGCCCATGCCACGCAGCTTGCCGCGAGAGGCGGCCTCGGCCTTGCGTGCCGGGAAACCGTCATAGTCGATCGCCTTCAGGGCTGCATCGAGCGTGGCGTCATAGTCGCCGGCGTCGTAGCACATGATCACCGGGGTCTGATGGGGGAAGCTGCGAATGAAGTTCTTGCGCCGGAACTCCGCCGGCGACAGTCCGACTTCCCGCGCAGCCGTTTCCATGATGCGTTCCACGAGGAAGGTCGCCTCCGGCCGGCCGGCCCCGCGATAGGCATCCACCGGTGTCGTATTGGTATAGACCGTCTTCACGTTGCAGTGAATGTTCGGAATGTCGTACTGGCCAGACAGAAGCGTCGCGTAGAGATAGGTCGGGACGGACGACGAGAACAGGGACATATAGGCCCCGAGGTTCGCCACCGTCTTGACCCGGAAACCGGTGATCTTGTTGTTCGCATCGAGAGCCAGTTCGGCTTCCGTCTTGTGATCGCGGCCATGGGCGTCGGTCAGGAAGGCTTCGGCCCGGTCGGAAACCCACTTCACCGGACGACCGACGCGCTTGGAGGCCCAGAGAGCGACGATTTCTTCCGGATAAATGAAGATCTTGGAACCAAAGCCGCCGCCAACGTCGGGCGCGATGACCCGGAGCTTGTGCTCGGGAGCGACATTATAAAAGGCCGACAGAACAAGGCGCGCAACGTGTGGGTTTTGCGATGTGGTGTAGAGCGTGTAGTGCTCTTCCGCCGTGTCGTAGTCGGCAAGGGCTGCCCGCGGTTCCATCGGGTTCGGAACCAGGCGGTTGTTGGTGATGTCCATGCGCGTGACATGGGCTGCACTGTCGAATGCCGCGTTCGTGGCGGCTTCGTCACCGATGTCCCAGTCATAAATCAGGTTGCCAGGGGCTTCCGGGTGCAATTGCGGTGCGCCGGGCGCCATGGCAGCGCTCATGCCGACGACGGCTGGCAGTTCTTCATAATCGACGACAACCGCATCGGCCGCATCACGGGCCTGTCCCTGGGTATCTGCAATCACAACAGCGACGGCCTGTCCCGCGAAACGAACCGTTTCCGGCTCAAGTGCGCGCCAGGCACCCATGTTCATCGGCGATCCGTCCTTGGAATGGATCATCCAGCCGCAGATCAGATTGCCGATGCCGTCGCCGACCAGTTGTTCACCGGTGAGGACCGCTTCCACGCCCGGCATGGCAAGCGCGGCGCTGGCGTCGATGCCTTTCACCTTCGCGTGCGCATGCGGCGAACGGACAAAGGCCGCATAGGTCATGCGCGGCAGAACCATATCATCGGTATACCGGCCCTTACCGGTGATGAAGCGCTTGTCTTCTTTCCTGAGGGCGCGTGCCCCGATACCTTGAACTCCCATGGTTTTCCTCCCTGGAAAATCATTCCCGCCTGCTTATCGGATCTTCCGCATGAAACCGTTCCCCTCCTCGGGAACCGGCGACTGCATCTGACTTTTCCGGAACAGGCCTAAAACATGTGAAAAGGACTACTGCCGCAATACGGCAGCACTATCGTCGCGGTTTATTCCGCAGCCGTCTTCATCCCGGCCATCTGGTCGGCGGCCGCTTTGATCGCCTTCACGATGTTGTGGTAACCGGTGCAGCGGCAGATGTTGCCTTCAAGCTCGTGGCGAATGGTCTTTTCGTCCAGATTGGCGCCATGACGCTCGATCATGTCGACTGCGGTCATGATCATGCCCGGTGTACAGAAGCCGCACTGCAGACCATGGTGTTCGCGGAATGCCGCCTGGACAGGATGCAGTTCATCGCCGCTGGCGAGACCTTCGACCGTCAGGACTTCGGAACCGTCCGCCTGGGCGGCGAGCATGGTGCAGGATTTGACGGCCTTTCCGTCCACATGGACAACGCAGGCACCGCACTGCGACGTATCACAGCCGACATGCGTGCCGGTCAGGCCCTGGGATTCCCGGATGAAATGAACGAGCAGCGTCCGGTCTTCCACATCGGCGGACACCGTCTTGCCGTTCAGTCGCATCGTCACTTTCGACATCATTTTTCTCCCTCATTTATCAACCCGGGCCATTGATGCGCCACCCGGGATAAACTTCAAATACTTCCGCCGATCTGGACGGCGGCCTGAAAAATCCGCTCGTCCGATAGGCTTTTTAATCAGCTCATGACCGCAAGGATCACAATGACCGCTGCCAGGGCGATCAGTCCCCAGACGAGCGGACCGCCAAAAGCGCCCTTGCCCGCGGCGACTTCCACCTTTTCCTCCACATCGTGCAGTCTTTCCTCGATGGCATGCTCGGCCTCCTGCACGGCCTTGTAAGCGTCGGAAGGCATGTCCTCGATGGCCTTGGTCTTGGCCTCTTCCATCATGCCCGCATCGAGTTCGTCGTCCGCGGACCCGCCGCCGCCGCCGACCTTCTCGGTGAATTTTCCGAAGAATTCGTCAGCCATCTTGCGCGCGGTGGAATCGATCAGCCGGCTGCCGAGCTGGGCGAGCTTGCCGCCGACCTGAGCGCGGGCGGTGTAGGTCAGCACCGTTTCATCGCCGTCCTCGGCCAGGCTCACGTCGGCCGACCCCTTGGCAAAACCGGCAACGCCCCCCTTGCCTTCGCCGGCAATGGTATAGCTTTCCGGCGGGTTGATGTTTTCCAGAGTGACAGCGCCGTTGAACTTGGCTTTCACCGGGCCGATCTTGGAGGTCACCGTGGCAGTCATCTCGGTGGGACTGGTCATTTCCAGCTTTTCGCAGCCCGGAATGCACTCCTTCAGCACTTCAGGATCGTTCAGCGCCGCCCAGACAGTCTCCCGTGATGCCGGTATGCGGTAACTGCCATTCATATCCATGCGACCAATTCCCCTTGTGTTCGTCTGCAGGTCTGTTTTGACAATACACGGTACCGTTTACAAGACATATCGTTATCGTGAATTGTGCATGACGTATCCGCCAACCGAAAGGGTCAGGCGCATCCGCGATTCATCAGGTGTTTCACTTTTGAGACACCTTCAGGACCAGGAGCGCCTCATGCCTGGTTTGATGCCAGGCCGCATCGCTGCATCCGCCGGTACATCGTCGCCCGGCTGATACCGAGATAGCGTGCCGCAGCAGATATGTTGCCATGTCAGCGGGACAAGGCCCTGCGCAATTCGGTTTTCTGAGCGCCCGATCCCGGCTGCCCTGCAGCCATGTCTCCCAGCACGTCGGACAGCGGCAGCGTCCGCTCGATCTGCTCACTGGTCAGACCGTGGAATTTACGGGCCTGCCTAGTGGCACCGATCACGAGATCGTCCTCATCCACCGCCAGCAGGGAAAGACCATTGCGTCCGTTGTTTCCGTCTGCAACGAGGATACGAGCTCTTGGGAATGCAGCTCGAAACAGGTCGTTTTCCATCGTCCGCGCGCTGTCGTTGACGACCGCCCCGAGCACCTGGGCGAAGGACGTTGACATATCACTCCGGCAACTGGACACGTCCAGAACGGCAATCAACTGGCCTTGCGGGTCATGAATCGGAGCGCCCATGCAGCTCATGGCTATGTTGTCGGCGCGGAAATGCTGGTCCTGGTGGATGACCACCGGGCGTTTTTCCGCCAGACAGGTCCCGATCCCGTTTGTGCCTTCCGCGGATTCGCTCCACACGGCGCCCTCGGTCAACCCCCAGCCCTCAAAGCTTTGCCGGTCACCCGCATTGCTCCTGCTATCCAGAATCAAACCGGTGTCGTCGGTGAGCACGACGCAACAGCCGGCCTGACCGGCAATTCGAAAGAGATGTTCGAGACTGGGCCTCGCGATTTCCAGGAGCGCGCCATACTTGTCCCGCGCCTGTCGCAATTCCGCTTCAACGACCCTTTTGGCCGGGCCGCGCTGGCTCGGATCCAGTCCGTGGTAGACCATCGACCGCCGCCAGGATGCCACAACTCCGGACATGGCCGCGGCAATGCTTTCCCGAACCGCCGCTTCGACCAGATCGGCATGGGACCTGGTCAGGTTCGCCGAATGCATCAGCTATTCCTCCCTCAGAGGCAGGCTTTTACCTGCTCTTTGGCCCAACTCGACCAAAACAAGGAGGACTTGTCAAAACCTTTCGCACGAACCAACCCGGATCAGTTATGCCCCGACCCCATCAGTTGCGATAAACGAACCTCCCCGATCAGGCCACCAGCTCGATCGCCTTCTGGCCTGCTGCGGTGGTCTTGAGCCAATCTGCTGTCACCTCAGCATCGCGCAATTTCGGTTTTGATGCAGGCTCGCTGTCACCGGTCGCGGTTGTTTTCAGCATATAGCCGATATAGCGAGTGGATTCGATCGGATCCTCACCGAGGCGCATGCGCAGCTTCTTGCGGAGTTTGGATATGTGGCTCTCGACGACGCACTCGTCGACGCCTTCATTCATCATGCCGTAGACGGCATTGAAAATTTGGGTCTTGGTGACCCGACGCCCCTTGTTTCGGACAAGATACTCAAGGATACGACGTTCCCGACGCGGCAATTCCATCACGTCGCCACCGACTTCCGGGTCCCGTCCGTCGAAGAAGACCTGAATCGGACCGGCATCGACAGACTTGCTCTCGGTCGTCCGGCGTCGACGGTAGGCACCAACCCTTGCCAGTATTTCCTTCACATGGACCGGTTTGCGCAGGACGTCATCGACTTCCACGGCAAACAAATCGAGCGTCCGTTCCAGGTTGGGATTGTCTTCCAGGGCTATGATCTGGGCTTCATTGCAGCGACTGCGGATCTGCGCGGGAAAAGACAAACGGTCTTCGCTCGCTCCAAGCAGGACAGCTTCGATCGATTGCAAATCGCTTTCCGGTGCAATGTTCAGCCAATCAACAAGTTCCGAAGAATGTAATTCCAAAGATGCATAGCCTTCTCGTTCGAAAGCCGATGCGTATCCCGCAGTCACAATTTCCCTGTCATCAACAATTACAAACATTAGCCCACTCCGCATTTAACACGTTAAATAGAGTGGTATTTTATTGCTGAATGATGATCAATGTTTCGAAGTGTAAACAAACCTGAAATTGAATACTAGAGTCGCCAAATGTCTATTTTTCGCCACAACATCATAATAAAATCAGAATTTATAAATAAGAAAATTCGCCGCAAATAGAACTTAAAATTCGTTTATTATTTTAATGACTTCCAATTCTTCGAGAAGTATAACATCACTCGTAAAATTTTCCAGAAAATTATTGGTATTTTAATTAGCCCGAACAGCATCAACGCACCGACGCGAGCTGGATCGAATATCCAGACCCGGGCAGCGTATAAAGCATCGCTGGTTCTGAAAGGTCACACCGATAATGCGCGCGCCAGATCGGTAAACGGGTCACTGGCTTCAGCCGGCTTTGCAGACTGGCGCAGCGCTTCATAGATTTTCGGCACGAGTTCACAGGCTTTGTCGAGGCTTTCATCCAAGCCGGATTGATAACCGCCCATGAGCCTGAGATCCCGTGTTTCCTCAAACCGCGCAATCATCCCCTTCAACCTGAGAATGAGTTCGCGCTGGTCGTCGGTCCACGCCCGCTGGGATAACCGGGAAGTCGACTTCAGGATATCCACGGGCGGATAACGTCCCGCCTCGGCGATCCCCCTGTCCAGAATGACGTGGCCGTCCAGAAGGCCGCGCAGATTGTCCGCAACCGGGTCATTATGATCGTCACCATCAACGAGTACCGAAAAGATGCCCGTGATCGTCCCCTCGCCTTCCGCGCCCGGTCCCGCCCGCTCCAGCAATTTGGCAAGGTCGGAAAAGACACTCGGTGTATAGCCGCGCGAAACCGGCGGCTCTCCAGCCGCCATAGCGACATCACGCGCGGCATGGGCGAAGCGGGTTGCGGAATCCACGATCAGGAGAACGGAATGGCCCAGCCCCCGGAAATACTCGGCAACACTCATGGCAGTCTTGGGTGCAAGCCGGCGCATCATCGGGCTTTCATCCCCGGTCGCGGCCACGACGACAGAATTTTCCAGCGTATCGCCGAGCACATCGTCGATGAATTCGCGCACTTCGCGTCCGCGTTCGCCGACAAGACCGACCACGACCGTATCGAATTCTCCAAAGCCTGCGAGCATTCCGAGCAACGTCGATTTTCCGACACCGGATCCGGCAAAAATGCCGATCCTCTGACCGACGCAGAGCGGCGTGAACAGGTCGATCACTTTCACTCCGGTCCGGACCGGTTTGTTGACCCGCGCCCTTTCCATTGCCTGGGGCGGGTCCCTGTCGAGGAGAAATCCGGCGGGACCGGTCTTGAGGGGGCCGCGATTGTCAATAGGTTTGCCGAGCGCGTTCACGACCCTGCCTTTCCAGGTCGGATCCGGATGGACTGCGAGCCCGCCCATGCGCCAGGCCGTTGCGCCGATACCGATGTCACTTGACCGTTCGAACGGTTTGACCACGACATCCCGTTCGTCGAGCAGGATAATTTCACCCTGCAGAATCCGGTCCTGACCTTCAATGAGAACGAGATCCCCAAGGCACACCGACCTGGACAACCCGGACACCCGTATGGCTCCGGTCGATACCTGTGTCACATGCCCACCGATTTTGACCGCTCCGAATTCCTTTTCCGCAGTCGAAAGCGAAACGGCGACCCGCTCAAGCCGATTCATCATTGGCACGTGCCAGATACCTCTCCTGAAGCGCTTTCAGGACATCGACCGGAAGATGGTTGTCCTTGTGAGCCGCGATTTTTTCCAAACCGGCCTCGGGTGACACTGCTTGTGGGTCTTTCCGCGCTTCCGGCTCCCTTGCCTGCGCCACTTTCGGTTCGGGTGCCATGCCGGTCATCAGAGCGGTCAGATCGAATGGCTGTCCATTGCCAGGCCCGGTGACCCGGGCGACTTCCGCGCCGAGAACCTCGCCGCCTGCCGATGACGCGACCTCGCTTGCCGGCTTGAAGACCGTTACGGGCTTTTCCTGCGGAACAGGTATGGCCGCCGTTTCGGGATTGGATTCCGCGCCTTTCGGCTCACCGGCAATTGCGGATGATGCTATGGAATAGCCGGTCATGATGCTGAAACCGATCGGTCCGCCGAGCGCCAGGCCGTAAAGGGCATTGCCCGAATAGCGCGCTCCATCGGAAATCTCGTCACCGGTCATCGCCCGGTAGAGTTCCGAAACGCCCGGGATATGCTGGAGCGGATTGATTACGTCCAGAAAATCCTTGAAGCCGAACCCTTGCGCCTTATCGGCCGCGGAGGTAGCGACCGTCGGTTTCGGCCTCGGGATATGCGTTATCCCGGTCGGATTCGACGGCTCTACGGAAACGGGTGCGACCCAGGTCATGACGTTTCTCCCAGTTCCCGAATTGCGGTTCTCTGGGTGTCGTTGCTTTGATCGATCATCGCCGTCGCGCCCTCGAAGGCGCGGGTGATCATGATCATCTTTGTCATTTCCCGAATAGGATTGATGTTCGCTCCTTCGACATAGCCCTGCCGTATTCCGTCCGTGCTGAACTCCTGCACCGGGATCGCCGGCTTGTCGGGGATGACACCGGAATTGTCGCGGCGGGACAACTTGGCGTCCGCGGCGAACTGGAACAGGCCGATGGTTCCAAGCACGTCCTCGCCCTGCGTAATTTCGCCGTTCTGGGAAATGTTCGGCGGGCCGCCTTCCGGATCGATGATGACCGGCAGGCCGCCTGCATCCAGAACCTCATGGCCGTTGAGAGTTCTCAACACGCCATCTGTTCCCATCTGCATTCGGCCGTCGCGTGTATAGACCACGCCGGCCGGCGTCTGGATCGCCAGGAAGGCTTCGCCCTCAACGGCAATATCCAGCGGATTGTCCGTCTTGTTCAGGCTGCCGACCTGACGCGATATGAACACTTCTCCGCCGCTGGCAAAGCTGACCTTGTCCGGTCCGGCCTTGTCCAGGACCTCCTTGAACTTGACCTCGTCGGCCCGGTACCCGGCCGTGTTCATATTGGCGACGTTGCGCGATACGGTTTCAAGCCGTTTCGACAAGGCAACCTGAGCGGACAGTGCCACATAAAGAGCCGATTGCATGGGGTCAGGACCCTCCGAGTTTGAGATTCTGGATGCTGGCCAGCAGGTTTTCGCCGAAACTGACGACCGAAGGCGCGCCGCCGGATACGAGCAGGTTCGGGACCGGTTGAAGGTTCTGGCCGGTTTTCAGATCGTAGAGCGTGGAAAAACGTTCAAGAAAATCGTTCAGGTACTCCGGGTCCTGAAGCTTCTCGATATCGATATGGTCTTCGATATAGGCCGCCTGCTTCCCCAGATCCGACATGGCGAATTCGTTGGGCAGACCAAGGGCCGTGTAGACGGTTTCGGCAAGCGCCTTGTCGGCCAGGATGTCGTAGGCGGAACCGATGTCTTCCGCCTTGCGTGCGAAGTAAAGTGCAAGGCGGACGCCTTCGTTCGACGCTCCCTCCTTCTCCTCCAGTGTCTGGCGCACATAGGCTTCGGTGACGCCTTCCTGCGCACGGGAAAAGATGGTCGCCGTCTCGCCGTAACGATCGAAATTGAAAGTCTCGGCAAATTGCCGGTAGCGGTCGTCGGTCAACTGATTGGCGAAAGAGGAACGATCGTCGATGCCTTCTTCCAGAACCTTGCGCATGAAGGCCTTGGCATAGGTCATGTCTTCCAGGCCGAACGCCTTCATCGCATAGGCATAGATCCGATCGTTACCGAGAAAGTCGTCGATCGATTTAATGGAGTCGATGTTTTCCAGATAGTACTCGGTATTACGTTCGACCATGGGGTCGGCGGTAACGTTCTTCAGCGACCTGGTCAGGTCGGATGTAACCATCTGGTATTGAAGCAGCGTGCTGATCATGGCGGTCTTCTTTCGCTCATTCACTTGCGAGGAAGAACCTTTGCGCGCGGAGCTTACGCCAGGCTGTTCGCGCCATCGGCATTTCCGGCGCCAGCTTCAGGCAAGTCTCGTTTTCTAGTGTCCCGTCATCGAAGCCTCACATGCACCATCAAGGAGCTGCTCGGTGACTATTTTGTTGGGCCTGATCATTGCAGGCGTATCTCTGATCGGCGGGTTCGCCGCCCTCGGCGGCAAGGTGTCGGTTCTCTGGCAACCCTGGGAGTTCGTCATCATCGTCGGCGTCGCAATCGGCACCTATATTGTCGGCAATCCCATGAAGTCGATTCTCGACACGATGACCGCAACCGGCGACGCGGTTCGCAATGCGGTGCCCAAGAAACGCGATTATCTCGATGTGCTCGCTCTTCTATACGGTCTCATGCGCGAATTGCGGGCCAAAGGCCGCAACGAGGTCGAACCCCATATCGAAGAGCCGTTCAATTCGGCGATCTTCCAGAATTTTCCTTCGGTGCTGCGTAACAAGAGCCTGACGACCTTCATCTGTGACTATTTCCGGCTGATCATCGTCGGCAACGCCCGGGCCCATGAAATCGAGGCGCTGGTCGATGAGGAGCTTCACACCATTCACCGGGACCAGATGAAGCCCTATCAGGCCATGAGCGCCCTGGCGGAAGCGCTCCCCGCGATCGGGATCATTGCCGCCGTGCTCGGTGTCATCAAGGCCATGGGTGCCATCGATCAGTCGCCGCAACTGCTCGGCTCGCTCATCGGCGCGGCCCTCGTGGGAACCTTTCTCGGAATTCTACTGTCCTACGCCCTGGTCGCGCCGCTGGCGAGCAAGATCAAGGGCGTCCGCGAATCCCGGCTGCGCCCCTATATCGTCGTCAAGCAGACCCTGCTTGCCTTCATGAACGGCGCGGCACCCCAGATCGCCCTGGAACACGGTCGCAAGACGATTTCCGATACGGATCGTCCGACGATCGACGAAGTGGAAAGCGAAACGCTCAGCGCCAGCACGCCGGTTTCGGAAAACGTGCAGGAAATGCGTCAGAAGGGAGCCGCCTAAATCATGATGGAGGCTCATACCGTCCAAATGGACGCAACCAGTTCCGAACGCGCCATGATCACCGACCGGTTGCTCGATGCCGCCGGGATCTCGGTCGACCGCCTGCCCATGCTGCCCGTGGTCTTCGACCGGATGGCACGGGTCATGGCCGACGCCATGCGCCAGAAGTCCGCCTCTCCGTCCTACGTGTCGGTGAGCTGCATCGAAAACGACCGGATCGGCGATGTTCTGGACGAATTCGAAGCCAACGCCCTGGTCGCTGTCCTTTATTCCCCGGAATGGGATTCCCGGGTGCTGGTCGGTTTCGACCGGGACTTCATCTTCACCATGGTCGATGTCCTGTTCGGAGCCGATGGCACCGAACCGCCGATCGACGAGGAACGGTCCTTTTCCAACATCGAGACGCGGATTGCGCGGACGGTGTTCGAGGTTGCGGCCAAGGCTCTGGAGGAATCCTTCAAGCCGATCGCCGAAACGACGCTAAAGATCGAGCGGATCGAAAGCCGTATGGATTTCGCGGTGGTCGGCCGCCGCAATAATCCGGCTGTCGTCGCCCGCCTGCTGCTGCAGGCGATCGGACGCGGCGGTGAAGTCTTCGTCGTCATGCCGCATTCCACGCTGAACCCTTTGCGCCAGGGCCTGTCCCAGGTGCTTTCCGGCGAGATGTCGACCCGCGACAAGAAATGGACCCAGCACTTCCACAGCGAAATCCAACGGACCGAGGTGAAGCTGCAGGCCATTCTGGAAGAACGGCAACTGACCCTTGCCGAAATCTGCAACCTGGAAATAGGGCAGGTCATTGAACTTCAGGCAACCGCGCGCACGCCGGTCACCCTGAAGTGCAATCGCCAGCCAATCTTCACCTGTCAGCTCGGTCAGCTCGACGGTTCCTACACCCTCAAGGTCGAAGACCTGATCCATGAAGAAAAGGATCTAATCGATGATCTCCGCTCTCGTTGACGGCGTGCTTCTGCTCGCCCTGGTCATTACGACCTGGAAAATGGTTGCCATGTATCGCGAGCTGAAACGGCTCGGCTCCTATCACATGGACTATCAGCGCATTTTCGATCAGACCGCGCTCGCCCTCGATGGGATCGAGGTCTCGATCCAGGAGCTGAATGTCCGCGGAGCACAGGTACTGAATGCCCTGGGCAGCCGCATGGACGATGCCCGCGAGCTGGTCGCCGAAATCGACGGCCTGACCCGTGAGGCAAAAAGGCAGCAATCCGTCCTTCGGGCGGAATTGAAGGAACTGTCCAAGGCGACCGCCATGATGGCCAAGCGAAAGCCCGATGACGGCGCCGATTTCAGCGGAAATGCGAAGGCGGAAAAACACCTGCCCCATCCCTTGCTGGCTTCCGCGCCGCGACCCGAAACCGCCGGCGTAGCCGCACCCAGAGCGACACGCATCCACCGGATCGACGACACGTTCGGCAGCCCGTTTCGCTCCGTCTCCATGTCTCAGAAGGATGACCTGTGATGAATGAAACCACGATTGAACACGACGTGACCGAAAAGGACAACGGCGCGCATACTGCCAAGCCCGCAAACTTCGCCAAGGTTGAGGCACCGGAAGGACCGGGTGGCAAGGCCGACACCGAACTGATGGGCGACGACCGTAACCTGGACACGATCCTCGGGATCCCGGTCGACATCCAGGTGGTTCTCGGATCGGCGACGATGCTGGTTTCCAACCTGCTCAAACTCGGCCGCGGCGCTGTCATACCCCTGAACCACCGTGTCGGCGAACCGATCGACATCGTCGTCAACGGCCGTGTGATTGCCCGGGGCGAAGTGGTGGTGGTCGAAGACGACAACTCCCGTTTCGGTGTGTCCCTGACCGAAATCATCAGTTCCCAAACCGGCGCGCTGGAAGCCTGAGAACGGACAATAAGCGATGAATGCCACTGCAACGATACCGGCAACACTGCCTGCCAAACCACTGAATGGCGTAGAACGAGTAGCCGCAATTCTGCTGTCGCTCGGCAAGGAAAGTTCGTCGAGGCTGCTGCGGCATTTCGATCAGGAAGAAATAAGGATGATCACGGTGACGGCCGCACAGCTCGGCACCGTGGCCTCCGAAGAGCTGGACAAGCTTGCAGAGCAATTCATCGAACAGTTTTCCAACGGTCCGACGCTTTACGGGTCGGCCAACGAAGTGGAGAAACTGCTTGAAGGCGTTCTATCGGAAGACCAGCTATCCGATATCATGTCGGATGTTCTGGGCAATTCGAACCGGAATATCTGGGACCGGCTGGCGACGGTTTCCGAAACGGTCTTCGCCAACTACCTGGCAAAGGAACACCCGCAGACCGCAGCGCTCATCCTGACCAAGATCAGGCCCGCAGCGGCGGCAAAGGTCCTCGGACAGATTTCCGCGCCGATGCGCAATCAGCTGGTCAGGCGCATGCTTTCCATCAAGGCGGTGGTTCCCGAAATCATGCGCGAAGTCGAAAAGACCATGCATGAGGACTTCATGATGAACCTTTCCGGCACTCTTGAAGCGGATTCCTATGCCCGCATGGCGGACATCCTGAACAAGATGGACCGCGATCACATGGAAGACGCGCTGGACAACCTCAACGAGGTCCGCCCGAAAACCGCGGAAATGCTCAAGGGCCTCCTGTTCACCTTCGATGACATCATCAATCTCAATGCGCGGACGCGCATGGCGATTTTCGATCAGATCCCGACGGACCGGATTGTGATGGCCCTGAAGGGCACGGATCCGGGTTTCCGCGAAGTCATTCTATCCTCGCTTACGTCGCGTTCGCGCAGGATCGCGGAGCATGAACTGGCCGGCGGCGAACCTGCGGCCCAACGCGACGTTCTCGAAGCACGCAGCTTTATCACCAATCTCGCGCTTGAAATGGCCGGACGCGGCGAAATCGACCTCAATCCAAAGCAGGATGAAGGCGCCTATTTCGCATAGGTCCGCACCCGATAGCTGAAGGCGGAAACGGGACAGCCCCTTAATGGCCGACGATAGCGACAAGGACTCAAAAACAGAGGAGCCGACAGAGAAGAAAATCCAGGACGCCATCGAGAAGGGCAATATTCCGACATCCAAGGAAGCGCCCATCCTGGCATCGTTTCTGGCCGCATTGCTGATCGGAGCCTTCATCATAACCGCCGATACAGGGAAGTTGAGGTCAGCCCTCATGCACCTGATCGACAACGCGGGAGGATTCAAACTTGGAAACGGTGCCGATGCCATTCTGCTTACCCATGCGCTCGCGATGGAAACCATGCGGTTTCTCGCCCCGATCATCGGAACGCTCACCCTTGCCGGGCTCGCGGCGGCTTTTCTTCAGAACAAGCCACGTATCGTCGGGCATCGGATCAAACCGGACCCGTCACGCATCTCGCTGGCAAAAGGCTGGAGCCGGATTTTCGGCATGCAGGGCGTTGTCGAATTTCTCAAGGCCGCGTTCAAATTCTCGACCGTCAGCATCGTGGCCTTTCTTCAGTTCAGGGCCGGTCTGCCGAGCTTGCTGAATTCCATGTTTACCGACCCGAGTGCCCTTCCCGAAGTCATCCTTCAGCTGTCCATGAAACTGGTCGGCGGCGTCTGTATCGTCACGATCCTGCTGGTGGCCGTCGATATCGTCTGGTCCCGCTTCAGCTGGCGCAAGAACCTGCGCATGAGCAAGCAGGAGATCAAGGACGAGTACAAGCAGATGGAGGGCGACCCGATCGTAAAGGCCCGGCAACGGTCGCTTGCCCGTGATCGGGCGCGCAACCGGATGATGAACGCCGTCCCCGGCGCGACACTTGTCGTTGCAAACCCAACCCACTTTGCGGTGGCCTTGCGTTACGACACTGAACAATCCGCCGCTCCGGTCGTGGTCGCCAAGGGGCAGGACCTGATCGCCTTGAAGATCCGACAAATCGCGGAAGAAAACCAGGTACCGGTCATAGAAGACCGCGAACTCGCCCGTTCGCTTTACGCGAGCACGGAAATCGACCGAATGATTCCTCCGGAATTCTATCGCGCTGTTGCGGAAATCATCTGCTATGTATACTCACGCCGTGCAGGATAGTGATATCAAGCAGTTGGACATTCTATCGCATCAGGAAAAATGCGCGATGCAGGATCATTCGGGTGGGAACGGCAAGGCCGCCGCGACTACGACCGCCGATGAACAGCGCAAGGAAGCTCTCGCGCTGGCCTTGAAGGGTTTTACCAGCGAAATGAAGCTGGTCGATGTGGTCGATCTGGTGGCATTTGTCCGCACCGAACAGCACGGCAACATCGCCGACCTGGTCAGATCTTCGGCCGAGCTCTATTTCAAGGATGATACGCTGCGTTATGGCATGGCCGCCGGAGTCGACCTGGACTGGGACCGGCCGCCGACAATCAGCCTGGACCTGGAATTCTACCACAAGGGTGTGTGGGTCTATTTCTCGCTGGTTCTGGGCGAACCGGAGAACGCGGTGAACGTCTCCTACATCGAATTCACCAATGCTTCGGACGATCCTGCTAAAAATACCCGCCGGCTGCTGGAAGCCCTGGATGATGCACGGGCGGAGCCGAGAGGCCGTACTTCGTGAGCCGCCGCCGGGCATAGGCACGCATGTGCCCCGACGCGAACTGTTCCACGAAATGCCGTCTTCACCCGCCAAGCTTGACTGATAGACCTGACTGGCTCGGCGAGCTCCGGTTCCCGGCTTGAGGCAGCGCTCTTCCCGACCAATTGCTTCAAACGGCTCTGTGCACCGGTGTCATACAAACAAGCACCGGAACGTACCGTTCCGGTGCGCGTAAGCGGGTCAGCCTGGATCGGACGGCCGCTGCCTAGTGTGGTGGATTTGAAATACGCCTCATTTCCGCAACAAATACCAATGCGTATTTCAAATCAGAAAACCACACTGGAAACATATACTTGCTAGTCACCCCTTGGAATCTGAAGTTCGTTCAGAGCGTGCTGAAAAATGAGACGAACTTCAGATTCGGGTGACTAGTGGGTAATAACGTCGGCCCTGGTGAAGTAATTGAATTCCTCGACCAGAACCTCCTTGACCACATCGTCGCCGATGCGGGCATTGACGGCCAGTCTCAAATGTCTGGTCATGCCGTCCAGGTCATAACGTTCCAGGTGTTTGAAATCCAAAGCCTTGTCGGCATAAAGAAGTCGAAACGCTTCATCGACCAGAAACGGATGCGGCGGGACCGACAGGCTGCGCAGAACGTCCGCATCAGCGGTGAACACCAGATTGGCGACCACGTAGCCCTGCAACGCCCCGTCTTTCAGGATCGGTACGTTGACCGGCTGCACGGTTTCATAGTCCAAACCGCCGAGCCGGGCCTGCTGGGTCGCCCCCTTGGCCATCTGATCATTGAGCCAGTATTGTGTACCGTAACCGGATGCCACCGTTGCAAGCGGCATCCAGATCCCGACGAAGATCCATTTAATCATGTAGATACTCCGGGAACGGGCGGGCGTAGGTGCCATCTGAATCAGCATCCAGCATGGACTGCGCCACGAGGTCGGCAATTTCCTTCACAGCCGCCAGATGGCGGGACAACAAGAGCAGATTGTCCTTCAAAGCCAGGCGAAGATGTTCCAGCAAGTCCCTGATTTCCTGCCCTAAAGCCGTGGATGGAACCGTTTGTCGGGCGCGGCTCAGATCCAGAAGCGCCTGGCTCTTGCGGTATTCGAAAGTCTTCAGGTCGGTTCCGCCGCCTTCACGCAAGGCCCGCGTTTCCGCTTCGACCACGTTCAGCGCCCTATGTATCGCGGCTTTGAGAATGGCCTCGGCCACAGGACTGGACACGGTCAGGGACACATCCCGGTCAAGCTCTTCCGACATCAGGCTTCAGCCCCCCGCTTCAAGGTATCCTGCATGAGATCCGCAATCCCGATGCCGCCGCTTGCAGCCATCTGATTGGCGACCTGCTCCGCAAGCATGGATTTCCAGATTTCGCCGGTCGCGCCTTTGCCGAAAACATCGCCGGCATCATCCGGCAGCATGGTTTCGACAAACTGGTGCAGAACCAGCGCTTCGAATTTCTCGGCCGGCGACTTGCTGCCGGTCCCTCCCGCAGAACCATTGGCGCGAAACGAGGACGACATACTGTCGTCGATAGCGGACCGGAATCCCGCCCCGTCGGCATAGCCAGCCGCTGCCAGCCGCTGCAGCTTTCCCGCCGCAACACTTCGCTCCACCGGGTCGGCAGCGCGAACCACGTCGAGAACCAGATCGGATGGAGGCGCGATAGCCATGAGGACACTCCTGCATTTTGCGTCCCGGCCCTTGAGGGACCGTTGTCTTTCCGAGTGGCGGGGCCGAATGCGCCCTCGCCGTCTCCGTTCATTTCTATCGCCTGGAACTTGCGGCAGCCTTACGCCGATCTTCGCAGATGATGCTCCAGAAGGTCGGTCAGCTCCCGATCTTCCGCCTTGCGCTGCTCATCGCCGCGCATCTTCGCCAGTCGCTGCTCCATCACCTTGAGCATCATCCGCTGGCGGACATATTCGGTCTGAACCTTGTCGCGGGCTTCGGTCAATTCTCCAAGTTCCGCCAGAATGGCCTTCAATCGGTCCGCGGCTCGCGCAATGAAGATATCATGGCGCGCCAGGTCACCGTTGGAGAGTGCGAACAGAATACGCTGTTCCTTGTCGGCAAGCTCTGTGGCCTGCCCGTCGAGTTTTTGAAGAAGCCAGGACGAAAGGACGTGGATCTGCTTCTGCAGTTTGAAGATCCGCTCGATATCGTGGCTGGTGCGTGCCATTTCATTTATCCCAATTTGAGCCAGGTGAAATATCCGTCGAGGAACAAGGTGATTGCTTCCGAGAAGACCAGGAAGAGGAAGTACATGCCGCCGGCGATCACGAACGGCATGGAAATGAAGTAGACCGGGATCTGCGGCGTCAGCTTGTTGACCAGCCCGATCGCCAGATTGACAACCACGGTATAGACAACAAACGGGCTGACAATTCTGAGCGCCAGCACGAAGGTGGTGTCCAGCTGCTCGCTCAGCCGCTCTACAGCGCTGACCACGTCCATCGGCCCGCCCGGCGGCAGAGCCTTGTAGGATGCCGCAAGTCCTCTCAGTACTTCCCAATGCTGATTGGAGATGAAGATCATCGCCGTTGCGGTCAATGTCATCAGGTTCGCTAGAGGCGGCAGAACCTCGCTGCCCTCGATCGCCACGCCTTGCATGTTCGACAGGCCGACGGCCATCGATACGAAGGTCGCAAGCGTTTCCAGAGCAACGAGAAAAATCCGGCCGAGGAAACCGATCAGGAATCCGATGAATAGCTCCGAGGCGATCATTTGTGCGGTCGTAGCCAGACTCTGATCCGGAAGCGCTGCCTGCATCGTCGGCAGAAGCAACGGTGTCAGCGCGAGTGTCACCGAAAGGGCAATGAACAGCCGGATGCGCATGGCGACGCGCTCGCTGGAAAAACCCGGTATCACCATCAGGCAGGCACCGATCCGGCAGAACAACAGAAACACGGACAACAGGACCGCGGTGCCGGCCTCGCCCAGTATGAGACCGCTGACGATCATGAGACGCTGCCCAGGGACGCGACATCCACGCCTCGGGCGATTTCCAGGTGAGACAACACAGGTAACGTCGGGAACATGCGTTCCACGATCATGCGCACATATGGCCGTGCATCGGGGGTGGCGACGATTGCAAAGCTCCGGCCGGCCTTCAGGTGCTTGCGGACGGCTTCGGACATTTCATTGCCGAACTCCTCCACCAGCTGCGGTTCGATATCGAATTCGATCACGTCGCCCTTGGCATCCCGTTTGAGCGCATTGTGAAAGGCAAGGTCCCAGCGGTTTCCGAGCCGGAGCACGTTGAGGGGCCCGCCCTGCGAGAGGTCGCCGCAGATCTGCTGGGCAATGCGCATGCGGACGTGTTCGGCCACCTGTTCGGACCGGCGAACATGGGGAACGATTTCCGCGATCGCTTCCAGGATAAGGTGCAGATTGCGGATCGACACCCGTTCGGACAGCAGCAGTTTCAGCACCGCCTGCAGACCGGAATAGGACGTATGCGCCGGACAGATGTCGTCCAGCAGCTTGCGGTATTCCGGATCCAGCCGATCGAAAAGGTTGCGCATGTCCTTGTAGGACAGGAGCTGCGGGAGATTGTTCCGGATCACCTCGCTCAGGTGGGTCAGGATCACCGTGTTATTGTCGGCCGGCTCCAAGCCGTCGCGTTTCAACTCGTCCCGGTAGGCGAGCGGCACCCAGAAGGCAGGCATGCCGAAGGCCGGTTCCCGTGTTTCCTCCGCCGGCACCGGCAGATTGGCATCGGAGGACGGCATGACCAGCAGTTCGCCGACCTTGAGCTGCTGCTGGGCGACGATCGTGCCGTGGATCTTGATCTGATAGCTCTTCGGATCGAGGGTCAGGCTGTCCGTGACCCGGACATCGGGAACGACGAAACCGTATTGTTCCGCGAATTTGCGCCGCATCTTGCCGACCCGGCGGGCAAGTTCGCCATGGTTGGCAAGCAGCTGGCTTGAGATCTGCTTTCCCAGGCAGAGTTCGATTTCCGAAGTCTTCAAGGATTCCTTGACCGACTCCCGCGTCTCCTGCTTGGTACGGGCATCTTCCAGCGCTTTCTTATCGTCCTCGACCTTCTTCCTGGCCGCGATGCGCTTGGGAATGGCATAGCCGGTGAACCCCATCAGGCCGGCGAGCAGAGCAAATGGAACCAGGGGCAGGCCCGGCATCAGGGCAAAGATCCCCATCAGGATCGCGGCGACATAAAGCGCGCGCGGATATCCGCCAAGCTGACCGAGAACCGCCTTGTCCGTGGACCCTCTGGTCCCACCTTTGGAAACAAGAAGACCGGCAGCCAGGGAAACGATCAGGGCCGGGATCTGGGAAACAAGGCCGTCGCCAACCGACAGCTTGGTAAAGACGTCGGCCGCATCGCCCGGACTCATGCTGTAACGGGTTACGCCGATCACCATGCCGCCCAGGACGTTGACGGCCGTGATGATCAGACCCGCGATCGCGTCCCCGCGAACGAATTTTGAGGCACCGTCCATGGCACCGAAAAAGGAACTTTCCTCTTCGAGCTCGCTGCGTCGACGCTGCGCTTCCTTGTCGTTGATCAGGCCGGCAGACAGGTCCGCATCGATCGCCATCTGCTTGCCGGGTATCGCATCGAGGGTAAACCGCGCACCCACCTCGGCGATACGGGTCGCGCCTTTGGTGATGACCAGGAAGTTGACTGTGACCAGGATGGCAAAAACGATCAGACCGATTGCGAAGTCACCGCTCATCACGAACTGGGAAAAGCCGTTGATGACGTAACCGGCGGCATTCAGGCCTTCGTGGCCGTTGGCCAGGATGACGCGCGTGGTCGCAATATTCAGCGACAGGCGCAACATGGTCGCTATCAGCAGGATCGTTGGAAAGGACGAGAAATCCAGGGGTTTCTGGATCCACAGCGCCACCATCAGGATCAGCACGGACAGCGCGATCGACATGGCCAGACCGACATCGATCAGGAAGGTCGGGATCGGCAGAAACAGGACCGCCAGGATCAGGACGATGCCGACGGCAAAGCCGATATCGCGCCTGCTGTCGGGTGCACTCGTGCCGGCTGAATTAAGGGTGGTATCAGACATGCCTTCTCTCGGTCGGAAAGAACTGCCCGCACCATGCCCGGCGAAGCTTGCGTGAACTTTGTGCCCTGGCGAATGAGGAGAACTTTTCGAAGGGTGCCGGAAAGTCTCCGGATGTCAGAGGCAATAAAACTTCATGAAAAGAAAGACTTGCCCGCGTCGATTGCCCCGGCGAACCGGTCGGAGCCCGCGTCTTTTTCGACGAGGTTATCGCAACCGTTTCTTTCAAGGGATATCCGGCGCTGGCCGAAAACAGAATGGCCGGCCGATAAGGCCGGCGGGTCCGGTTCAAAAACCGTTCTCGATCCGCCCGTAGATCAACACGGTCAGGCCATAGATCTGGCCGCCGATAAACGGACCGGCGATGATGATCATCACCAGGATCGCGACGATTTTCGGGATGAAGGTCAGCGTGATTTCCTGAACCTGCGTCAGTGCCTGCAACAAGGCAATGGCGATCCCGACGACCATTGCGGGCACGATCGCAGGCGCCGATCCGACGATTATCGTCCAGATCGCCGCCCGAACCAGGTCGAGTGCATCGACTTCATTCATGGTCAGCTGATCGTCACGCCGGCGCCAAGCAGGATGCCCTTGCCGTTGTCCAGCCCCAGGACCGTGCCGTCGGAGTAGATTTCGACGGAGGTTACAACGCCGGAAGTGCCGTTGGTATCGGTCGCCGTGCGGCCGATCAGGTCATCCACCTGACCGAAGGACATGTTGGTCAGCATGGTTTCGAGCTTGGAATTGGTTTCGATGGACTGTTCCACCTGGGAGAAGCTGGCCAGCTGGGCAAGCTGCTCGGAGGAATCCACCGGATCCGTCGGATCCTGGTTTTGCATCTGAGCCATCATCAGCTGCAGGAAGGCGTCGTAATCGACGGTGAGCTGTTCCTTGGCGGCACTGGCCGCCGTGGCCTGACCTGTTTCGGTCGCGGCGGAAACTGCGGATACGGTCATGTCGGAAACTCCTTTCAGGCGCAGGCCAGGCGAACGACCTGTTCGATTTCGGTCTCGCCGCCGCCCATCAATGCGGCTTCGGTCGGATAGAGACTGCGCACGATCTTCATGGCCTCGAACCATCGGGATTGGTCGTTCAGCGTTTCGACCTCTTTCAAGGTCTCCAGAATGTGCGCATTGGAAAAGACGGACTTGGCGGACCGCATCATCATTTCGAACAAGCCCTGGACAGACTGTGCGGCGACAGGATCCATGACCATAGTCTGCAGAACGAAATAGAGCTGGCGCAGTGGCGTCGTGGCATCTTCCGGCTGAAGGACATGGGTCTCCAGGAGAAAGACCGCGTCATTCATCAGTTCCAGGTTCGTCTTGCGCTCAACGCGCAGGACGGCTCCGTTTACGAACAGGCGCTCGCCCGCTTTGAGACCAATTTTCATTGATTTATCCGTTCAGGCTGTCGCGAATAATGCTGTTGATCTGGATGAGCGGATCCAGGCTTTCGCTCTCGTTCTGCCGGATCCGCTCGGTTTCCTTGATCGCCCAGATGCCGATCGAAATCAGCTGGGCGCGCAACGCGGTGGGCAGTTCGTTGTTGTCGTCGGTCAGGCTTTCCAGGAAGTAGCCCCATAGACGCCGGGTGAAGAACAGGGCTTCAACGGTTTCCCGGGAATTCGGGCCGCAGTCTTTTGCCTGCTCCAGCTTGGCGATGACGATGTTCATCGCCTCCAGTTCGTTCAGTTTTTCGTCGGCGCAGATATCGTCCATGGTCTCGGCATAGGACAAATTATACATGGAACCCTCTCTCGTTATTCAGGTCTTTGTTTCGGGGCCAGATTGCCGGCGCGCGGTCAGAAGTAGTTGAGAATGCTCAGACGCTGGATCCGGGCGCTGATCGCATAGGTCGTTTCAAGTTGAGTGATCGCGGTGTTCAGGCGGACCGACGTTTCCTCCAGATTGACGTTTTCGAGCGCATTGATGCGCTGGTTGAGAATGTCCGTCTGGATGGAAATCCTGTCGTTTGCGACCGAGACGCGTTCCTGAGCCGTTCCCATGGAACCCATCAGGTTCGTTACGCCGACGATGGCCTCACCGATCAAAGAGATCGACTTGTCGACAACAGCCTTGTAGGCATCCGGTCCCAGCGTGTCGTTACCGAGGTCCGACATCATGGTGAAAGCCTGTGCCAGTTTGCGGAACGCATCCTCATTGGCACTGACGGACGTCGTCAGTTCCTCGCTCGCGGAAATTCGGCTGACGACGGTCTGATCGGACGCACTCGACCAATCATTGCCCCAGTTCGGATCGGCGAAAAGCGCATTGAACGGCCCGTTCAGATAGGCCGTCATGGCCGCGCCGGAGATTGTCGATACGTTCGGATCGCTCTGGGTAAAGCCGAATTGTCCGAGGAAGGCAGCATCGGCCGCGATCTTGTTGGGCTGCAGCGGATCGTTGTAGTCGTTGACCGGCGCCACATCGGAATTGATCCCGGCGAAAAGGTAATTACCGTTCAGCTGGGTGTTCAGGCGCGACATCAACAGCTCAAGATTGCCTGCAGCCTCGGTTTGGGTCACCGCATTGCTGCCGTTGCTGTCTCGCACGGCCACAAGGGTCGCCAGAAAGTCTTCCGCTACTGTACGAATATCATCCATCGCGGCCTGGGCGACATCGAGCCTCGATGCCGTCAGGCCGTTCGTGTCGGCAATCGTGTTCAGAAACTCGAACTCGGATCGAAGCGTGACGGTTTCCCCGGTCTTGCTGCCGAGATCGAGCCCGACATCGAATTTGCGACCGGAGGACAGTTCCGTCTGGAGCTTGTTGACGTTGCTGGCCTGGCTCATCATCTGACGCCGGGCTCCGTCCGACATCGATATCGTCGAAATGTAGGTCATTTTCATAGCGGCTTACCTCGCAGCGGCCAGAAGATCGTCGAGCATGCTGTCGACGGCGGTGATCAGTTTGGCGGCGGCCGCATATGCGCGCTCGATGTCGAGCATGCGGGTCATCTCCTCATCGAGATTCACGCCGGTGGTGTTGGAAAGGGATTCCGCCGTTCGGGACACGATGACGGACTGGACCTCAAGGTCGCTGGTCGCTGTCTGGCGCCGGCTTTGGAGCCAACTGACGGATGACGACGCGAAACCGGACAGGGTATCGGTCGGATCGAGTTCCACGCCGCTGTCGAAAACCCGGGGCGCATCCAGGGCGTCCAGGTATTCCTGCAGACGGCCGCTGTATCCGGCGAGATCGCCAGTGTTGTAGTCGTAGTTCGGATCGAGCGGATCGGAAATGCCGCCATCCCGGAGCAGATCAAGCTCGCCGCCCAGATCCGGATCGGCATTGGCGTTAATCCGGATATCGCCGGCCAGCCCGACGACGAGCGTGCCCGCCGCCGGAATTGCAGGCCCGCCTGTATAGGTAAAGAGACCCGCCTGATCGGGACCCGCTGCGACCTGATCGCTTTCGGCAAAGGCTTCCACCAGACCGCGGGCGACTTCGTCGAGCTGGCTCTGATAGGTCACCGCGACCTCGTCCCTAAGGCTCGTCAGGCCTTGCAACCGCCCACTTGAAATCGGCATGATCGCATTCGGTCCGGCGACCGGAACACCATCGATATAGACCTGATTGCCGACGGTCGTCGGACCGTAGGTATTGGTCCTGTCAAAACTGACTGTCCGGGCCGTGGTTTCGAACAGGGTCACACCGCTGTCGGTGTAGACGACCATCCCGCCGTCGTCCTGTGTCAGGGTCCGGATGCCTATTTCTTCCGACAGGGAGAGCAGAACCTGGTCGCGACTGTCCAAAGCGTCCGTCACATCCGCACCGCTCTGAGTGCCGCGGACAATCACCGTATTGAGATCCTCAAGCTGACCGAGCAGCTTGTTGATTTCATCGACGGAATCGGAAATCGCCGCATCCGCATCCGCACGAACCGACTGCACCAGATCGGTTCCTTCGTTCAGGGCTCTGGCCATGTCCTTGGCGGTCTGCAGAAAATCCTGAGCGAGAATGGTGTTGTTCGGATCAGCGGCATAGGCCTGGATCGAGGTCTTGAGATCGCCAAGGCGAGCGGACGGAGACATTTCCAATGCCGTATCGCCGACGGTCTCGTGCAGCCGTTCTAGGCCGTCGAGCACGGCCTGCTGAGAAGACCCCACGGATGTGGATGTCAGCAGTGACGTATAAAGCGCGCTGTCGGTGGTTCGCGCCACGCCCTCGACCCTGACCCCGCCCGATTGGCCGGCTTCGGAATAGACCGAACTGAGCATTACGGATTTGCGTGAATACCCGGCATCCTGCGCTCCCGCGATATTGCGGGAGGTGGTTGCGGTTTCCGCTTGCCGGGCTGCGAGCGCGGACTGGGCGACCTGGAGTGCGACGGACAGGCTCATGACATGTTACTCTCGAATTTCCCAGTGCCTTAGCGGACCAGGTTGACCAGTTCTTCCAGAAGATCGGAGCCCGCCTTGAACACCTTGGAGTTTGCGGTGTAGCTGCGCTGGGACTCGATCATCGAGGTCAACTCGCTGGCGAGATCGACGTTTGAGTTTTCAAGGGCACCGACCACAAGATTGCCCAGACCGCCTTCCCCCGGGAAACCGACCCGGACGTCACCGGATTCGTTGGAAACCCGGTAGAGGTTGCCGGAAACCGGCGTCAGCTTGTCGGGGCTGGCCACGTCGGCCAGCGGGATCTGGTAGATCGCCCGCCGGTCTCCGTTGGCATAAAGCGCGTAGAGTGTGCCGTTTTCGTCGAACTCCACGTCTTCCACGGAACTCGGCGCATTGCCATTCGCGTTGACCTCAGTCACCGTGAAATCGGCGGCCAGATAGGTAGAATCCGCAAGATCGATATCGAAGGTCCCACCGTTGGGAACGGTCACATTGATGACCGTCGGACTTGCCCCGGTCAGATCTCCGGTCGTGACGTCATAGGTCAGGGTCTGTGTGGACAATGCCGCGGAAGAATAGGGAAAGCCTCCCCCGGGCGCTGCATCGGCCGCATTGTAGATGGCCACTTCCCAATCGGAGTCGGCTGCAGTTTCCGTGACCTTGGAGTAATAGACGTCCAACGTCACTTCGTTGCCGAGATTGTCATAGACGACGAGAGAGGTCTTGGCGGAATAGGTTGCGGTCGCCGCGTTAGTGGACGGGAGGTTTGCGGCCGCGACGATCGTTGCGTCTTCCGGCACGTTGGTCCAGAGCGTCGCTTCGTCGGTCGGGACCGCTTCCAGCCGGTTCTGGGAAATGTTGATCCGTTCCATGCCGCCAAGACCGTTGGCGACTGTCGTTGGCGTTGCGCCGTTGGAAATCGGATAACCCTGCAGATAATAGCCGGCTGTGTTGATCAGATAGCCTTCATCGGTCGGCACGAAGGAGCCGGCCCGGGTCAACATCGGGCTGCCCTCCTTGTCGGACACAACGAAGAAGCCGTTGCCCTCAACGGCGAGGTCCAGGCTTGACGTCGTGTAACTCAATGCGCCCTGGTCGGTGATGGCATATTTCGTTTGGGCTTCAACGCCACCAGAATTGTAGGTGCCACTTCCTTGAGACAAAACCAGGGAAGAGAACTCCGACGCCGCGCGCTTATAGCCGGTGGTGCTGGAATTGGCGATGTTGTCAGCAACCGTGCCAAGCTTGCTCGACTGAGCATTCATGCCTGAAACACCTGTGCGCATTACTCCATAAAGACCCATGGAACGTCTCCCGTTACCAAAACTTACTGGAGACCATTCAAGAGGGCTTATCTTGCGCGAAGCTGTTGCATTGAAAAATAGAGGGATATTTTATTTGAGTCTGAAACGAATTATTTTAAATTTTAAATACTACTTTCAAAAATGCATTCTTCTTATTCATTAACTGCAGAATTCCCGGGATTTCGGGGTCCACTTCCCGAAACCGGTCGCTACCATGTTCTGGATCACCTTGCAGACATACCGTTTTTGCGCCGGGTCGTTATCCGGACCGGCATGGTAGCGAGCGACCGCCATCGTCCAGGATCCCAGGCGCTGACGAAGTTCCTTCAGGAAACGCGCCGCATATTGCACATTCGCCCGGGGCTGGAGCATGTGGTCGACCGAGGTGAACCTGGAGCCGTGGTAATACTGGTTGATCTGCATGCAACCGATATCGATCAGTCTCTTGCCTTGTTTGCGCGCCTTGAGCACATCGGCCTTTGCGGCTGCCGCAGAGGGTGGAAACTCTGCCGCGCCTTCGATGTTGAGCGCATAGGGATATAGCGAATTGCGCCGGCCCGTTTCGGTCAGGCCGACGGCATAAAGAACGCCGAGCGGAACGCGATATTTCCGTGCGGCCGCAACCATTTCCTGCTCGCAGATATTCTGGATTTCCGCAGATGCGGGTGTTGCCGAAACCGACAGACCGCTAAAGATAGACGCCGCCATCGTGGCGCTGATCACCAGCTTTTTCATCTTCAACACTCCTTGTGCGGTCATCGCTTGCGGATTGGTCCTGGGCCTGGCGGCCCTGGTCTCCGTTTTCCTGACGCCCCCCTTGCTGCAACGGGTTCTGGAAAGACCCGTTGCCGGAATTCTGGTCCGCCTGTGAAAACGACGAACCGGAGGATTGGGCCTGTCCGGTATGCTGCTGACCGGTAACCCGATCATCGGCCGCGGTCTGAATTGTAATCGAGTCCGCCCTGTGACCCGTAGCGCGCAGCATCTGATCGAGCAACTGCCGATCCTGCTTCAACAATTCGGCGGTTTGCGGATTGCTCGCCGTCATTGTGACCTCGACGTTGCCGCCGGTGATTTTCAGGGTAACTTTTACCGAGCCGAGTTCGACCGGCGTCAGCTTGATCTCCAGCGTTTTGACGGCTTCGCCCTCGGGCTTAATCGAAAGCCCCTGCGGTTCGGCCGCAGCACGTGAAGCTTCCGCCTTCAGGCTGGCCATAATCCCCTCACCCACCTGCTGGATCGGAGACAGGCGGTAGGATGGTGCAAAATGCGTTTCCTGACGAACGATCTTCACCGATGCCGCATCGATCGGCGACTTCAATCCCGCGGTCTGCTTGTCGCTTCCTCGCCCCTCGGAAGCGGCTTCAGGCTCGATGCCGAACTTTGCGAAAAGGTCCTCCACCCCTTTATCGCCCGAAGCGGCTCCCCCGGCACCGCTCTGTGCCCGGGGGGCTGCTGCCTGCGCTCCTTGTGCGAAACTCTGGGTCATTGCCTGTCCGCCCGGTCGCCCGGAACTCCCGGTCTTTGCGTTCCGGCTGTTCGAGGCCATTCCGCCCGCCAGTTGTTCCAGGACACTGGCAAGGACGTCGGGGCTGCCGGAAGAGGTAGCCTTCGTCCCATTCGCATCTTCGCCGGCACTGTCGGTTTCCGCGGCATCGGTATCGGTGGCTCCATCGGCGTGGCCTGCGGAGGTCGATGCGCCTGCCCTGCCGGACATTGAAGGCGCATCGGAACCGGCGCCGGGCGCCTTCTTCTGAGGCCCAGCCTCCGATACCGCCGGAAGACCCGTGCCGTCGCCATTTTCTCCGGTGCGGTTGCCCCGGGGCTGCGCTTGACCGGAGCCGGTTCGGGCAGCGTCCGAATTCTTGCCCGTGAGCGTTCGCATCAGGTTCAGGAACTGGTTTTCCTTAGACGGCTCACCACCGTCTCCCTTTTGCTGGTTGCCGGTCAGGTTTGCCTTCGAGGATGTCTGGCCGCTCGATTGCAGCAGAGGGGAATTCGCATAGGTCATCTCAAGGATTCCCCGCTTTGTCCAGGAGCTTGCCGGTCTCCGTGAGCAACTGATTAGCGTGGCTCATCACCGGGGTGATCCACTCCGGATCGCCGGGCTTGTTGCCAGGTGTAAAGGAAGAAAATTCGCCAATGACATTGACCGGTGGCTCCGGCCAGTGACGCACGGAATTCATCACCGAATAGACCGCATCCAGAAGGTCCAGTTCGTCGGGTTCCAAAAGGGTCTTGTCCACGGACCAGAGCGTATCCCGGACGAGCTTGATGTTCTTTGCATCCATCGTGGCGCCGGCCATGTAGATCTTCAGCATCGCTTCTTCGCGCGTTCCGCCCATTGCGAGAGGAATTGCGCGATCCACGACCTTGCGAACGATCTCAAGCTGACCGTGCAACAAAGCAGTCCGTGCCATACGCAGGTAAAGCGTCCGCTGGGTGTCTTCATCGAACTCGTTGAAGAGACTTTCTATAAGGGCGAATTTTTCCGGGCTTTTGGCAAATCCCAAGGTGTCGATCGCCAGCATGAACCTGCGTCTGAAGTCAGGCGCATAGATGGAATTCCGGAAACGACGCAGATAGGTGATGGAAAGCGACTGGAACCGCTCGATGTTGTCGAGGGTGCCAGCCACGAACACCTCTCGGCGCAGCGCAGCTTCTTCAACAAGGCTTCCGGGCAGAAGCAGACGGGCAAGGCCCAGATAGGTCAGAGCGGCTTCGGGTTTTTCACGGACCGTGACGGCCGCCAGCGCCAGCGCCACATGGCCGCCCAGGCTCGGCGGCAACTCTCGGGGATCGAACCCGGACAACAACTCGGCTGCCTGTTGTTCGCGTCCTTCGACATAGGCCAACGCGCCATTCATCAGGTCCACATCGATGCTGGGCAAGGGATCGAATTTCATCAATTCCCGCATCACGGCCGGATGACCGCCGCTTAACAGATGAATGACAGCAGCCCGTGCGTTGCGCGGATCCTGCCAGACCACCGCCGGTGCATCCATGAAGTCATTTTCCATTCGCAACAGCAGCGCACGCTGGGCTGCCAGAGCCTGGCTATTGCCCTGGGCCACCTGAGCCTGAAGCGACTGCAGCGTGCGGACCATCTCATAGGGTGGTGTGACGGGTTGGGCATTCAGCGGCGAAGCCACGAGACCGGCCCAACAGAGTGTGGCCAAAAGAAAGCCCCTCATTCTGCGCACCATCAGATCGCCTCCTTCAGGAAGATTTCAATCCTCCGGTTGGATGCCGCATTCGGATCTTCGGGGTGTTTCAGATCTCTGTCTGCGTAGCCTTCGACCCGCTCGAAGCGTTTCATCGGCACACCGCCGCGCGCAAGCATGTAGAGGGCCATATGGGCGCGCGCGGTCGACAGACGCCAGTTATCGTAGTTTTTCGATCGGAACGGCCGGGCATCCGTATGACCCTTGATGACGATCTGGCCCTTTTCGGTGCGCACGATCTTGCCGATCCGTCCGAGCAAAGCGACGAGTTCAGGACGGGGTTCGGCCGACCCGATAGCAAACATCCCGAAGTTCTGGTCATCCGTAAGGCTGATCAGGACCCCGTCGTCGATTGCCTCGATCACGACGCGGCTTGCCGTTTCTTTCATGGCCCCGCTCCCGGTCTCCGATAATGCAAAGTTCAACCGCTCGATAAGCGTGCTGCCTCGGACAGCGGCCGTTGCGTCGGTCGCTTTCAGCTTCAAAAGAGCCTGCCGCTTCTGCTGTTCCGACGGCCCATAGCCTCCTGCATTGGCCGCAGTCGCTGAGGAAGGAACGGACTTGCCGGCCAGGACATGCGCGACGACGTCGGCATTTCCAGTTCCAGCTACAGCGGTATCTTCCTCGCCCGGAATAGATGCAGATTTCGGTTCGATAACAGTGACCATATCCGTCTGCGTTTTGTCGGCGGGGTCGGCTGCGAAATCCACCTCGCCTGCACCGCGCGTGGGAAGAAACTGCCAATAAAGCGGATCGAAAGGATCACGAAACGCGTCACCGCCCCGGGCTCCCGCCTGTTTATCCAGTCCATCACCATAGGCTTCCCGATCGGAGTATTTGACCTCCTCCGTTGAAGCCGCCATCCCGGCGAGCTTGTCGAGCACGGCATATGGATCGGCGAAGAGCTGAGCTTCGGAATGGGTCTGGATAAACCGGCCTGAGATGTCACCCGAACGCCCTTCGGAAGTTTCCGGCGCGACCCCCTGGCGAATGTCCGAACCTGCCTTGCGGCCGTTACCGGCGTTCAGGTCGCCTTCGGGCAGATTGGCTCCGTCTTCGTTGGTCGTACCGGCGACATTCGGGTCGTTCAGTCCCTTTTTGTTCGGCGCGGTCGAAGCGAGTTTGACCGGGTTGAAATACTGGGCGACGCCGCTCTTGACGCTGTCATCGGTGACATTGATAAGCCACATGACCAGGAAAAAGGCCATCATGGCGGTCATGAAATCAGCGTAGGCGATTTTCCACACGCCATGGCCGTGCGATTCCGTTTCCCAGTCCGGCCTGCGCCGGACAATGACGATTTCGTTGGGCAAAGTATCCTGCATACTCACTCCGCCTTCATTGCCAGGCGCAACTGCGCCATCCATTCGGCAAACCGCGTGTTCAAGGTGGTTTCGCCAATCACGGCGGTTAGTTCAGCAGTATCGGCGGTTTGAAACTCAATCCGGCCTTCCAAAGGCCCCGGCTCCGAACGGAGCAGATCCAGAAGGGTGTCAGGACCACTGATGCGCACCAGGCTTCCCTGGTCTCCTTCCAGCAGGCGGGAGAGCGTTTCGCGGAACGACATCACGATCCGGCCTGCGATCCGTTCCTCAACCAGGGGTTCAAGGACTTCCGCTACACAGTGGGCGATCCGGTCCTCGAGAGCCACGAACGCGGTTTCCAGACCTTCCGCCAGGAGACTAGCCTGTTCGGCCCGCAATGTTTCGCGGATGGCTGCGACCTCTTCGTCGTGGGACTTGCGCTCGTTCTCAAGCCGGATTTCGTATCGTTCGGCCGCCGCCGCTTCTCCAGCGGCAAGACCCCGTTCGTATTCCGCAGCGAGCTGTTCTTCCAACGTGGGCTCGGCCTGTTCCTGTGCATGTACCGGCATCACTTCCGCCATAATGGCGTCCGATGAATTCAGCGTCTGGAACGGCCCGCTGTTCAGCGTCGGGATATAGGCGGCGATGTTGCTGCGCATCCTTATGCCCTCTCGTTTTCATAGAGCCACTGGCGCAGGATCGCGGCCGATTGTTCTTCGTTGTAGTCCAGGAGGGATTCCAGTTTTTTCAGTGGCGACTGATTGAGCTTGGAATTCAGGTCACTCAGCATCGCTGTATGGTCGGGAGACGTGAGATAGGCCTGACCGGAATAATCACCGGCCATGTCGGCGTCTTCCGGCATCATCGCCATATCAGCGATTTCCGCCGTTACCGGGTCGGGTTTCGGCACCAGCGCGGCAACAGCCGGGCGCAGGCCGAACCAGATCACCATTCCGGCCACAATCAGGATAGCCACGGCATTGATGATGTTGCCGGACTGACGGAGCAGGTATTCCGAAACACTCAAGGGGGGGATCGGCTCCAGGTCGCGACCGCCATCGATGAAATCGACCACGGATACCTTGACCATGTCGCCCCGCGCCGCATCGACCCCGGCCGATGACGCCGCAAGCTGGCGGATTTCCTCAAGCTGTGTATCAACCGCGGTCTGGTCCGGCTCACCGCCGAGCGATGCATTCAGCCGGGCGCGATCGACAAGCACGGCGATCGACAGGCGTTCGACCTTGAAACCGTCCTGCGACGTCTCGATCCGCTTGGAGGAGATCTCGTAATTGACCGTTTCTTCCCGCCGTTGGTTTTCCTCGCTTGAGCGCTCGCCGTTGTTCGCCGGCACATTCTGCTCCGGAATGTTCTGTTCAACCGTTGTCGGCGTCTCTGTGCTGGCATTCTGCGAATTCTCGTTTTCGCGGATGGTGCGAACCGATCGCTCTGTCCGCGATTCCGGATCGTAGATTGTTTCCGCGATCTTTCGCCGATCGGTATTCAGATCCGCAGCAACGCTGACCTGGAAATTGTCGATGCCCAGATAAGGGGTCAGGGTTTTTCGGATGTTTTCCTGGATGCGGCTGGATACGACGGCTTCAAGCGACGCAAGCTGGCCGGCAGATGCCTTTGACGGATCGTCGCCGGCGGCAAGCAGTTCGCCGGAGGTATCAAGCACGGTCACCTTGTCCGGGGTCATGCCGGGAACACCGGCAGCGACCAGATGGCGGATCGCATCGGCGGTGCGGATATCGTCGGATTTCTCGGATCGGATCACCACAGAGGCCGACGGTGGCTGCTGGTCGCGCCGGAACGAGCCTTTTTCCGGCATGACAATATGAACCCGGGCAGCGCGGACACCCTGCATCAGCTGGATGGTCCGAGCGAGTTCACCTTCAAGTGCGCGAACACGGGTCACTTCCTGCATGAAGGATGTCAGCCCGAGCGACCCAAGATCATCAAAGAGTTCGTAACCGGAGTTGGCTCCGCGCGGCAGGCCTTTTTCGGCGAGCAGCATGCGCGCCTTGGCGGTCGCAGCGTGGTTGACCATGACGGCAGTGCCGTCGGAACTCACGTCATAAGGAATACCGGCATCCTGTAGTGCGGATCCGATGCGAGTGACATCCTCGCCATCCAGGCCGGTATAGAGCACCGTCTGCTCCGGCCGGGAAAGATAATAGGCGCCCAGGCCGACCGTCATGATGGTTGCCAGCCCGATCAGAGCCAAGGCAATCAACCGTCTTGCACCGAGTTCCTGGAGATTTGCCCAAAGTTTTTCTGCTTGCTCGCGGCCAGGCATAGATCACCCCTGTTGCATCGCCCGTTATCATTTGCGCCACTATCGAAGTCTGAGCTTGCGCGAAGGTTGCGCCCGATTTCGGAGGATCCTTCCGACAGCTGCGAACGACTTCAGCGGTTCGGGAAATGCAAAAAAGAAAAGGCCGCGCCCTTCAGAAAGAAGAGCGCGGCCCGGGCCTTCCGGATAACCGGATGGATTAACGGAACAGCGAGAGGATGTTCTGGCTGTTCGAGTTGGCAATCGACAGCGCCTGGATACCAAGCTGCTGCTGCACCTGCAGGGCCTGGAGACGGGTCGATTCCTCGTTCATGTCCGCATCGACAAGCTGGCCGACGCCACGATCAATGGCGTCCGTCAGAGCCGTCACGAAGTCCTTCTGCAGGTCAACGCGCTTTTTCACGGAACCCAGAAGGGTTGCGGAGTCCGTGATTTCACCAAGGGCTTCGTCCACGTCAGCGATCATGTTTTCCAGGGTTGTCAGGTCGGCTGCCGAGTCGGTCAGGGCCGAGATGTCAATCGTGGAAACGATGTTACCGTTGGTCTTGGCACCGTCCAGGATACCGTCGGCGCCGGTGGCGTCGAACAGCTCGGTCTGGGTGATGTCAATGGCAATGGTATCGATCGTGATCGCACCGCCGGAGCGGGTGAAGGAACCCACAATGGTCTTGGACGCGTTGTAGTCTGCAGCACCGGAGTCGACCGAAAGCCAGTTTTCCCCGTTGAAGACAGAGGAGTCGGCAATCGTCTGCAGCTGGCCCTGAAGCTCGGTGATGTCGGACTGGATCTTGGTGCGGTCGACACCCGGCTGGCGGGCGGCAACGAGCTTTGCCTTGATCTCGTTCACAACATCAACGGTGCTTTCAGTAGCCGTGTACATGACGTCGACCGTCGCTGCACCAAGACCCAGAGCATCCTCAACGGCAGACAGTGCCATGTTATCGGAGCGCATGGTGGTCGCAATCGACCAGTAGGCCGCGTTGTCCGAGGCGGTGGACACGCGGTAACCGGTAGAAATGCGGTTCTGCACTTCGGACATCTGCTTGTTGGTGGAGTTCAAGGTCTGCAGCGCGGTCATTGCCGACGCATTTGTCATAAGGCTAGACATGATATGTCCCTTTCAAGATTGAAGTTAGAGCGGGACATGCCGGATTCTCACCGGCACGGCAGGACCTGCATCATGCACTTGAACCTTGAAGTTGACGGTTCAACCTGCCGTGAATTTCAGACTAGATGCGCTAGCTTTCGCGAAGCTTGCGTACTCAAGGTCAGGATCTAACAATTTTGAAAATCTGTTTGCCAGGTAAACCTGGCAGGCTAACCGGTGCAATCCCAAAGACGGCTGCTGGAATGATCGCTGTCCGGTCAAATAACCAACCGCCGGCATTTGCGACCTTAGAATAGGCAATCCGGAAGACCTGCTGGAAAAGCCGGGGGCGGAGCGGTTGCGCTTTCCAACGGCCCGCGGAGACCAGTCGTCAGGAGGGGCGTAGCCTTCCAGGCCCCGCCGCCTCCAGAACTTTAACAGCCGCTCTTCCCGGCAACTGCGACCTCTATCCTCCGAAGTCGTCCAGCATGATGTCATCGCGGTCTACGCCCAGATCGAGCAGCATGTTGATCACCGACGAGTTCATGATTGGAGGTCCGCACATATAGAACTCGCAGTCCTCCGGTGCGGGATGGTTCTTGAGGTACTCGTCATAAAGAACGTTGTGAATGAAGCCGGTATAGCCGCTCCAATCGTCCTCCGGCAGCGCGTCGGACAAGGCGACATGCCATTCGAAATTCGGGTTTTCTGCGGCGAGCTGATCGAAATCTTCAACGAAGAACATTTCCCGTTTGGAGCGCGCACCGTACCAGAAGCTGATCTTGCGCTTGGATTTCAGCCGCTTGAGCTGGTCGAAGATATGACTGCGCATCGGCGCCATGCCTGCGCCGCCGCCGATGAACACCATCTCCTTGTCGGTGTCGCGCGCAAAGAACTCGCCGAAGGGACCGGAAATCGTGACCTTGTCGCCCGGTTTCAGGTTGAAGATATAGCTGGACATCTTGCCAGGCGGGATGCCTTCCGTGCCCGGAGGTGGCGAGGCCACGCGGACATTGAGCATGATGATGCCCTTTTCCTCCGGGTAGTTCGCCATTGAATAGGCACGTTCCACCGGCTCGTCCACGATCGACTCGTATTGCCAGAGATTGAACTTGTCCCAATCGCCGCGATACTCCTCCTCGATATCGAAGTCGGTGTACTTGAGCTTGTGCGCTGGCGCCTCGATCTGAATGTAGCCGCCGGCGCGGAAGTTCACGTTCTCGCCCTCGGGCAGCTCAAGCACCAGCGCCTTGATGAAGGTGGCCACGTTCTCGTTGGAGCGGACCGTGCATTCCCATTTCTTGACACCGAAGACTTCTTCGGGAACCTCGATCTCCATGTCCTGCTTGACCGCGACCTGACAGGACAGGCGGTCGCCGCAGGCGGCTTCGCGCTTGGTGATGTGGCTTTCTTCGGTCGGCAGGATCGAGCCGCCACCGGAGAAAATCCTGACCCGGCACTGGGCGCAGGTGCCGCCGCCGCCGCAAGCCGACGGCACGAACAGTTTCTGCTCGGCGAGCGTCTGCAGCAGCTTGCCACCTGCCGGCACCGAAATCGTCTTTTCGCCGTTGATCGTGATATCGACGTTGCCGACTGAGACGAGCCTGGAACGGGCCGCAAGAATGATCGTGACGAGGCCCAGCACGATCAGGGTAAAGAGAAGTATGCCTAGTCCAAATGTGGCCACAGGGCTCTCCCGTTACAGTTTGACGCCGCTGAAGGACATAAAGGCCATAGCCATCAGCCCCGCGGTAATAAAGGTGATGCCCAGGCCCTGCAGGCCTTCCGGGATGTCGGAATATTTGAGTTTCTCGCGGACACCCGCCATGGCGGTGATGGCAAGAGCCCAGCCAAAGCCGGATGACACGCCGTATGTGAGAGCTTCCGGGAAATTGTAGTCCCGCTCCACCATGAAGAGAGAACCGCCGAGGATCGCACAGTTCACGGTGATCAGCGGCAGGAACACGCCGAGTGCGTTGTAGAGCGGCGGGAAGTACTTATCGAGCACCATCTCAAGGATCTGCACCAGCGCCGCGATCACACCGATATAGGAAATCAGACCCAGGAAGGTCAGGTCCACGTCGCCGAAACCGGCCCAGGACAAGGCGCCCGGCGCCAGCAAGTAGGTGAGGATCAGGTTGTTAGCCGGCACCGTGATGGCCTGCACGACCATCACGGAAATGCCGAGACCTATGGCCGTGGAGATCTTCTTGGAAACAGCGATGAACGTGCACATGCCCAAAAAGAAGGACAGGGCGAGGTTCTCGACAAAGACCGCTTTGACTGCGAGGGAAATCAGCTGTTCCATCAATGCGCTTCCACCGTCTGGATCTTGTATTCGCGCTCCTCGACCTGCTCGGGCTTCCAGCTCCGGAATGCCCAGATAAGCAGTCCGATAACGAAGAATGCGGAAGGCGGCAGCAGCAGCAGGCCGTTGGGAACATACCACCCGCCGTTGTTCACGGTCGGCAGGATCGTGATGCCGAAGAGGCTGCCGGAGCCGAACAATTCGCGAATGACACCCACCAACATCAGGATCAGCCCGTAGCCGAGACCGTTGCCGATTCCGTCGATGAAGGAGGCGATCGGCGGGTTTTTCATGGCAAAGGCTTCCGCGCGCCCCATGACGATGCAGTTGGTGATGATCAGCCCCACGAAGACCGACAGGGTTTTCGAGATCTCATAAGCATAAGCCTTGAGGATCTGGTCCACGATAATCACAAGCGAGGCGATGATCACCATCTGCACGATGATCCGGATCGCCCCCGGGATCTGATTGCGCAGGATGGAGATGAACATCGAGGAGAATGCGGTCACCAGCGTCACAGCGAGAGCCATCACGAACGCCACCTTGAGGGACGACGTGACGGCCAGGGCTGAACAGATGCCCAGGACCTGCAGCGTAATCGGGTTGTTGTCGACCAGCGGATCGATAAGCAATTCTCTTTTGGTCTGCGCCATCAGATTTCTCCCGCCTTGAGATTTTTAAGGAACGGCCCATAGCCTTCCTCACCCATCCAGAAACGCACCAGGTTGTCGACGCCACGGGAGGTCAGCGTGGCTCCCGCCAGGGCGTCGACATGATACTGTTCGCCTTGCGGCGGCGCAGTCTTGGCAACGGTGATCAGCAGGTCGCCGCTGTCGTCCGCGAGTTTCTTGCCTCTCCAGAGCGCCTTCCAGCGCGGATTGTCGACCTCGGCGCCGAGACCGGGCGTTTCCGCGTGGCTGTAGAACTGCAGCCCGTAAATGTCGTTGCCGTTCGCTTCCAGGGCAATAAAACCGTAGAGCGTCGACCAAAGACCGTAGCCGTGGATCGGCAGGATCACCTTGTCGATGCTGCCGTCCTCCTTGCGCAGAAGATAGACGGTAACGAATTTCGACTTCCGCCCGATCGAAGCCGGATCATCCTCCAGAGCAACTGAAGTTGCCGGGTCTTGCGCCGCAGCCTGTTCGTCGAAGGTCGCAGGGTCGAATTGATCGGTGAATTTACCCGTTGCAAGCTCCAGAACATGGGGCTCGAACACCGAGAAAGCCTCGGTGACCTTAACCGACGGATCATAGCGGCCCGCAACCTGCAGAATGTTGATCTGCTTGTCGCGGAGCTTGTTGACCTCCTGGACCGGCCGAAGCGAAACCGCTGTCGCCGACACGATCATCGAGGCCACCAGGCACAACGACACGGCAACGAACACGGTTTTGGGCACGGAATCCGGCGGAAGGTCGAGGAAACGCCGGATAAAGCCCTTTTCGCGATTGTTTTCTTTCTGACCGCTGTCTTCAGGCATTTCGTTTGGCCCTACGCTTGATGTTTGCCTGCACCACGAAATAGTCGATCAGAGGTGCGAAAACGTTACCGAACAGGATCGCGAGCATCATTCCTTCCGGAAAGGCCGGGTTGATGACACGGATCATCACGACCATGAAACCGATCAGGGCCCCATAGACGTAGCGTCCGAGATTGGTGTGCGAGGCTGATACCGGCTCCGTCACCATGAACGCCAGGCCGAAGGCGTAACCACCAACCACGAGATGCCAATACCAGGGCATGGCGAACATCGGGTTGGTATCCGACCCGATGACGTTCAGTAGCGTCGAAAATCCGATCATTCCGACCAGGCAACCGACGACGAGCCGCCAGTTGGCGATCTTGGTGATCAAAAGGAACGCTAGGCCGATCAGGCAAGCCAGGGTCGATGTTTCCCCGATACTCCCCTGGATCGTACCGAGGAAGGCGTCCATCCAGCTCAAGCCGTTGGCAGCCAACTGCGCATAGCCATCGGAAGCGGAGACGGACAGCGCCGTAGCGCCCGAAAACCCGTCCACCGGTGTCCAGATCGTATCGCCCGACATCTGGGCCGGGTAAGCGAAATAGAGGAAGGCGCGACCGGTCAGGGCCGGATTGAGGAAGTTCTTGCCAGTGCCCCCAAAGACTTCCTTGCCGATGACCACACCGAAGGAAATCCCCAGCGCCACCTGCCAAAGCGGCGCGGAGGCAGGCAGGATCAACGCGTAAAGCATGGAGGTAACAAGGAAACCTTCGTTGACCTCATGGCCGCGCACGGTCGCAAAGATCACTTCCCAGATACCTCCCACCACGAGAGTGGTGATGTAGATGGGCAGGAAGTAAAGCAACCCGTGCAGGAAATTGGCGACCGGATTGGCCGGATCGAAGCCAATACCCAAAGCCTCGATCAGCCAGGCGCGCCAGCCGGAGGCGCCGTGAACCGCGATGGCGGAATTTACCTGGAAGCCGACATTGTAGAGACCAACGAGTATGCAGGGGATCGTGGCAATGACCACATAGGTCATGATCCGCTTCATATCGATGTACGAGCGGGCATGTGGCGCGGCCGTGGTCACCGTCTTGGGCGTATAGATGAAACTCTCGACCATCTCGTAGATGGGAAACAGCTTCTCGTATTTACCGCCCTTGGTGAAATTAGGCTCGATGCGGTCGAAGAAGTTGCGAAGGCCCAACTCTAGCCCTCCTTCTCAATTTTGGTGAGGCAGTCGCGCAGCGCCATGCCATATTCGTATTTGGCGGGACAGGCAAAACCTACCAACCCCAGATCTTCTTCGTCCAGTTCGAGCGCTCCCAGCGCCTGGGCCTGGTCCGTATCCATCACAAGCAACGCGCGCAGCAATTGTGTCGGGAGGAAATCTTGCGGCATCAGTTCCTCGAACGTACCGAGCGGCACCATGGCGCGGCGACCGCCATTCAGGTTCGAGGTCAGGGCGTAAAGCTTTTTGGAGAACGCGGAGCCGAGCACGGGTTGAAAGGCGAATTTGGACGCCATCGGGCGTATCCATCCCATCGGGATCTGCTTGTGGTCCTCTTCGATCAAAGTCACCTGGCGGGCATAGCGGCCAAGGTAGGCACTCGGCCCCTCTCCCAACCGGCCGCTCAGGATTGAACCGGAAATCAGGCGGACAGGTTCATCTCCCGCGATCTCGTTCCGGCTGAGTTCCTCCATCGAAGCGCCTGTGACCGTGCGGATCAGTCGTGGCTTTGCACAGCGCGGGCCGGACAGCGCGATCACCCTGCGCGGGTCATGGAGACCGCTCCGAAGCAGCCTTCCGATGGCGACGACGTCCTGGTATCCGATGGTCCAGACCGTCTTTGCGGTTCCAAGCGCTTCCAGAAAGTGAATATGTGTGCCGGAAAGACCTGCGGGATGCGGCCCGGAGAAGCCGGCAAGCTCGATCCCGGCGACATCACCCCCCGGAATCGCAGCACCGGTTTCATGGCACAAATAAGTCCTGCCCTCGCTGAGAGACGCGACCGCTTCGAGGCCTTTGGCAAAGTCATCGGCACTATCGGCGAGAACCACCAAGGGGTCCGGCGAAAGCGGCTCCGTATCCATGGCGTTGACGAAGATCGCCGCCGGACGCGTGGCCGGATCGGGTACCTTGGAATAGGGACGCGTGCGAAAGGACGTCCAGAGCCCGGATGCGCACAGGCGTTCGGCCAGCCCTTCCGCCGTTGCCAGATCGCCGACGCTGGAGAAATCCACAGGTGCGGCGTCAGTGTCATCGACTTCGATCTCGACACTGATCAATACGCGGCGCGCACCGCGATTGATCGCCTTGATCCTCCCGGATGCCGGAGAGACGACCATCACATCGGGCGTGTCCTTATGGAAAAACAGCGGAGAGCCGATGGCAACAGCATCGCCTTCCTGGACCAGGAGCCGGGGTTTCAAACCGACATAGTCCGCGGCCAGCACCGCTACCGTTTTCGTCTCTTTGGTCTCTTCGATCTCCTGAACCGGCGCTCCGAGCACCGGAAGATCGAGACCTTTCTTAAGCTTAAAGCTCTGCACGCATCTGGCCTCCAGATTTCGACAAAACGCGGTATCCTATGTTTTTACTCCGGTAAAAAGTGCCAAACTGCAAATTTGGTACATTTTTTTGTTGAAACGGGCTCCCGAACCGATGAAAAGCGCACTGAAAGAGCGGCGCAAGTCGCAGGTGATTGATCGGAGGCTGATACCGTGCCAACCAACATTCGTTTCTCGCGGCGGAGTTTCATCCTGATGTCGCTCACTCTGGCTGCCTGCAAAGGCGGCGCGGATGTTATCGAGCTATCAGGATCGACGATGGGAACGCGTTATTCCGTCAAGGCTTTAGACCATGATCGATCCGTCAACAAGACCGCCTTGCTCAAAGCGGTCGAAAATAGCCTTTCGAACGTCAACGCCCAGATGTCCAATTGGGACCCTTCATCGGAAGTGTCGCGCTTCAACGCGCTTGCCTCGACCGAGCCGATGACCGTCTCCGAGGACCTCGCCAAAGTCGTCAGTGCCGCCAAGGACGTCCATCTGGCGAGCGATGGCCAATTCGACATCACACTCGGCCCGGTGATCGAAGCCTGGGGATTCGGCGCGAAAGATACCCACGGACACACTCAACCGGCAGCCGACAAGCTGGCAGCTGCTCTCGGCGCCTCTGGCCAGACAGAAGGCCTGCGTGTGAACGGAAATCGTATCAGCAAGAGCCACCCCGACACTCAGATCTACCTGCCCTCGATCGGCAAAGGTTATGGCATTGACCAGATGGCCCAGGCGGTCAAAGGGTTTGGCCTGAAGGATTTCATGGTCGAAATCGGCGGTGACCTTTACGTATCCGGCCGCAATGCCGACGGATTGGACTGGCAGATCGGTATCGAATCCCCTGACGCCCGCAATCGACAGGCTTACGAGATCGCTCGCATCTCCAACCTCGGCATGGCAACCTCCGGCGATTACCGGAACTATTTCGAACAGGACGGCCATCGCTATTCGCACATCATCAACCCGAAAACCGGGCGGCCGGTGACGCATCGTACAGCATCCGTGACGGTGCTGGCCGAAAACGCCATGCTCGCCGACGCCTGGGCGACCGCACTGCTGGTGCATGGTACCGAACGGGGACTTGAGATCGCAAATCAGCGTGATCTGGCCGCACTCTTCATTGACCGGCACGCCGATTCCAGCGAAAAGGGCTTCGTGACCACCTCCAGCAAAAAGTTTGCTGCCCTGCAGGCCTGATTTCAAGGCGGATCGAATACGTGCTGACGTTTGTTCTGGCTTTTGCGCTTCTGTTGACCGTCATCGTCGGCATGGCGGTCGGCGTGATTTTTTCCGGCAGAACCATCAAGGGCAGCTGCGGCGGCCTGAACGCGATCGCCGATGCGGATCACTGTCTGGTTTGCAACAAGGAAATCGATCCCAACAGCCCGCTGCGGGAACGCTTGGCCTGCCCACGCGCCCGCAAGATGCTCTCAGAGATGGAAGCGCAGAAAAGCCGCGCAAGCTGAAGCGCCTCTTTGTCGTCAGTTGACCGACGATACCGGAATAAATGCAACGAGGGCCAGGCACGCACCTGCCACAAGTCCGAACAGCCACAGTTTCCAGCGCGGCCCCTCCTTCACCCAGACACGGCGATACTGATAACCCGCCAGGCAGGCCAGGACGAACAAGAACGTCGCGGTCAGGGGCGTCAGAAATATGTCCGTCACTTTGGAGAGTTCCTTCGGGTAACCTGTTTGGGTTAAGCTTTTGCTTGCCGCCCAAGACGGTCAGTCAGCAAGGAGGAATTTTCATGCCAAGCTCTTATCAGGGCCCAAGCCGAAAAGACAAGATGTCGGCTACGACGCATAGTCAGTCTTCTGAGTCCAATCTCAAACACGATACAGCGACGGTTCGGAAGGTGCTCCAGTCGAAAGGCGCGGACGTGTTTGCCCTTCGCCCGCAGAACACGCTCCATGAGGCGGTTGAAATGCTGCGGGACAAAAGGGTCGGCGCGCTGATCGTGAAGGATTCAGAAGGAAAGCTGCAGGGCATCCTGTCAGAGCGCGACATCGTGCGTAAACTCGCCGAAACACCTGGGCAAACTTTGGCGCAGCGGGTTGAAGACGTGATGACCACAAACGTAGAAACCTGTGAACTTGATGACCCTCTGATATCGGTTTTGCGCAAAATGACGGACGGTCGTTTCCGCCACATGCCCGTTATCGATGACGGCAACCTTGTCGGGATCGTCAGCATCGGTGACGTCGTGAACTACCGTTTGAACGAGCTTGAATACGAAGCGCTGCAACTCAAGCAACTGATCGTAGGGTAGGCTTTCAAACCGAGCGCACGTCCCCTCGACGACTGTCAGGCTTCGCTTGCCGAAGGCGGGCGGGAGTGTGCTTATGCAGACGCCGGCTGACCTGAGTCTCTAGAAAAACGACCTGACAAGACTGCCGACCAGGAGATTCCAACCGTCGATCAGGATAAAGAACAAGGCCTTGAAGGGCAGAGAAATCACGGTTGGCGGTAGCATCATCATGCCCATGGACATGGTGATCGTGGCAACGATCATGTCGATGACGAGAAACGGCAGGGCGATCAGGAAGCCGATTTCGAAACCGCGGCGCAATTCGGAAATCATGAATGCCGGGATCAGGACCCGCATTTCAACGTCCTCGGGCGCCTTGGCCTCCGCCTCCGTCACCCGCCCAACGGCGAGATCGTCAAACAGGACCAGGTCCTGTTCGCGCACCTGCGAGAGCATGAACGTGCGGAACGGCGCGGTGATCCGCGTATAGGCCTCTTCCTCATTGATCTCGTTGTTCATCAATGGCTGAACGCCGGTCTTCCAGGCCTGATCGAACGTCGGCGCCATGACGTAGAAGGTCATGAACAGCGACAGGGAGATCAGGATCAGGTTGCCCGGTGTCGTCTGCAGTCCGATGCCGGACCTGAGAAAGGAAAAGGCCACCGCAAAGCGGGTGAAACTGGTCACCATAATCAGGATACCGGGTGCGACGGACAAAACCGTCAGCAGCGCGATAACCTGGATGATCCGTCCGCTGGCGCTCGCCTCGCCGGCAGGCAGCAGATCGGACAGACCGGGAACCTGGGCCGTGGCTGCGGTGACGCCGGCCAGAAGGATGAAAGCCGCCAAGGATATCCGCTTCATTGCACCACCAGAGATTCAAGAACGACTTCGCGAACCTGGCCCTTGGAACGCATGCGTGCGCGCTCGTTCAGGTCCTCTCTCAGATGCTGCAGGCCGAGCGGTCCTTCGATCTGGGCGATCGTCAGGGTTCTCATGTAGGCCAGCATGTCTTCCTCGATATGACTTACGACGATATCGATGTCTTCCTTGGCTTCTTCGCTCAGGACCAGAGAGGCCTGCAGGCGTACCCATGCGTTCTTCGGAGCGGACAGGTTGGTCACGAGCGGTTTCAGCGTTTTCAGGCGGGCGTTGAGCACATAATTCAGATTCGAGGCCGCCCCCTGACGGTCGTCCCGCTCAAGCTGGAGGACCTGGTTGCGCGTTTCGCTGACCAGATGGGAGGCAAGCATGGCTCCGCAGCCGACGGACAGGGCCGTCAAAACAAGGAAACCGAGAACGAAGGAGGCCGTGGATGGCCGATCCTGCGCATAGGCGGCGCGGCCGGAAGGCAGCGAAACGAGATTTGACATGGTGCAGTCTGTCTCTCTCTTTTCCTTAGAATGGAGTGATCGCGTCGTAGATCTGCTGACCCCAACCGGGCTGCTGAACTTCCGACAGGCGGCCTCGGCCGCCATAGGAGACGCGCGCCTCCGCGATCTTGTCGTAGGGAATGGTGTTGTCGCTCTGAATGTCGCGTGGACGCACGATGCCGGCGATCTGCAGAATGCGCATTTCGTAATTCACACGCACTTCCTGGGAACCGGAAATGACGAGATTGCCGTTCGGCAGACGATCGGTGACGACGGCTGCCACGGAGAGCACGATCTGTTCGGATCGGTCTATAGAACCCTGCCCTTTCGATGACGATCCTGAATCTCCATTCAGGGACGCATCGCCGGACACGCTTTCGCTGTCCCAGCTGGCGGACAGGTCACCACCGATGCCAATGGAGGAATCCCGGCTGCGATCGGTGGAGTTGTCGAGAGACGCCTTGTCGTTGATGAAGATCCTGACGGTCAGCACATCGCCGATTTTACGTGCGCGCGGATCGGCAAAGAAGTTCTCCCGATTGGACACCCATAGAGAATTGTAGTCCTTCACACCTCCGGGAGCGAAGGTGTTCAGGGGATAGGAGGCCCGATTTGACTGGAGGCCGTAACCGACGGGCGTCATCGCCGGAGCCCGGCCGATATCTTCAAGCTGGCCGGCACACCCTGAAAGCAGGAGCAGTCCGCCAAAACCAAGTGCTGCGCGCATCAAAAGCTCCGATCTTCCAGGGACTCTGAAAATCCGACCATCAACTGGGTCAGCCGTGCAGCCTGTGCGGGCTCCATCTCGTCGAGGATTTCGCTCGCGACCCGTGGCTTGAGCTTCAAGAGCACGCCGGTCGCCGTTTGTTCGTCCGAGGTAGACAATTGGGCGGCAGCCATTTCCGGGCGCATCCGGGCAATGATCGAGACGACCTGCCCTTCGACATTTTCAAGAAGCTCTTCCCGACGCTTGACCCAGGCCTTGTATTCGGCCTCCTTGCGTTCGAGTTCTTCAGCCCGTTCGCGAAGCTTGGCCTCCAGCCCGACCAGTTGCCAGGTTTGCCAGGCGATCCGTGCGTCGACGGCCTTGTCGGCAATGTTCTTGCAATAGAAGCCCGCATCGCTTCCCGGAAGCTGTTCGACTTTGCGCGCCTCCGGTTCCGGCTTGGGCTTTGGAGCCTGGGCGGCTCCCGGCAGTGCGCCAAGGGTTGCAAAGACGCAGGTCAATGTCAGGACTGAAACCGTCCGCCGTTTTGTTTGTTTCAACACCATCCCCGGTGTCCTTTCCTGATAGGCTTTGACTGGACATTGCAGGGTGTGGCTTGCCTCAAGCTTGAGGCGAAACAGAACCGGCCGGATTACTGGATAATCAGGTCCGCCTGAAGCGCTCCGGCCGTTTTGATGGCCTGCAGGATCGCGATGATCCCGGTCGGGCGCAGCCCGATACGATTCAGACCACGGACAAGAGTTTGGAGATCCGTGCCGCCGACAATCGCGAGCTGGCCTCCGGTTTCCTGTGCATCCACCTGGGTTCGCGGGACGACGACCGTCTGGCCACTTTCGGAGAATGGCGCAGGCTGGGACACCTGCGGCGTCTCGGTGATCCTGACCGTCAGGTTGCCATGGGTGATGGCCACGGTCGAAATCTGGACTTCCGATCCGATGACGACGGTTCCGGTCCGCTCATCAACGACCACCTTGGCCGACTGATCGGGTTTGACGCGCAGGCCCTCAATTTCAGCGATGAAACGGGTAACGCTGATCTTTTTCGGAGGGTGCAGGACAATCGTCCTCAAGTCCCGCTCCCGGGCAACCCTCATTCCGTAACGCGCAATGCTGTGCTGGTTGATGGCATCCGTGATGCGGACGGCCGTCCTGAAATCCGGATTGCTCAATTCCAGGACGAGTTTGGGAATATTCTTGAAACGCGCCGAGATATCCTTCTCGACCAGGGCGCCGTTCGGGATCCGACCGACGGTCGGGCTGCCCTTTTTGACACTGGCCGCCTGCCCGCTTTCCGAAAAGCCGGAGACCGCCAATGCGCCCTGGGCGACCGCGTAGATTTCGCCGTCCGCGCCAAGGAGTGGTGTCGCGATCAGCGTGCCGCCGGCAAGCGATGTGGAGTCGCCCAGCGACGATACCGAGACATCGATCTCGGACCCCTTACCGATGAATGCCGGCATTTCGGCGGTAACCACCACAGCCGCCACGTTCCGGGTTCTCAGACGCGCATCCCGGACATTCACACCCAGGCTGTCGAGCATGGATTGCAAGGACTGCTCGGTGAATGGCGAATTTCTCAGGCTGTCGCCGGACCCGTTCAGGCCGACGACGAGCCCATAGCCGACCAACTGGTTGTCACGCACCCCCTGAAGGGATGCGATGTCCTTGATGCGGACCAGGGCGGAGGCAGGGGCAACCGAGACAAGGATTGCGAGAAACAAGGCTAACAGTCGCATTATCAATTTTCCGCCAGTATGGTTCCGTCCGTTTGCACCTTTCCGGTGACCACGACTCCGCTGTCCACATTGCGCACGCGCACAAAGTCGCCGACACCGCCGGACTGCAGCACTTCCACTTGCATGACGATGAAGAGCCCCTGCTCCCGGAAGACGAGCCGGCCCTGATCACCGCGATCGACCAGCGTCTGGACGCTGACCGCATTGACCGGAACCGGACGTCCCGGCAGCAGTGTGCGCCGGGCGACCATGCCCACGAGCTGGCTGCGGTCGCTGATGACCGCAAATTGCTGGGTGGTCCGCTCCGGAAAGCGCCGTTCGATCAGGTTCTGCCCGGTTATTTCATGACCGGGGTGAATGGTTGCGCGTGGGACCGGTAACTGAATGCTGCCCGCCAGAGAAGGTGCAATCGAGGCCAGGACCGCAACCCAGAAGGTCAGGCAAAAGCCGGCCGATCGGAAGATCATGACCTCAACTCCCTTTATGCGGACTAACGGATACCGTTGGTCACGGTTCCGGCCATTTCATCGGCCGCCTTGATGACCTTGGAATTCATTTCGTAACCGCGCTGCGCGGAAATCAGCGCCGTGATTTCCTTCACCGGATCGACGTTGGAGTCTTCCAGATACCCCTGGCGAATGATGCCGAAGCCCGGATCTCCGGCGACGCCGTCCACCGGCACACCGGAAGCCTGGGTTTCCCGGAAGAGATTTCCACCGGCCGGTTCAAGGCCGACGTCATTGGCGAAGTTGGACAGGTTGAGCTGGCCGAGTTCGCGCGGCTCCTGTTCGCCATCGACCTGGGCATAGACCTGGCCCGATTCATTCACGATGACCTTGACCGTATTTTCCGGGAAGATGATTGCCGGTTCGACCGGATAGCCATCGATGGTTACGAGACGACCATCGGCGTTCTTGTTGAAGGAACCTGCCCGCGTATAAAGCGTCTCGTCGTCGGGTCCGGTGACCTCAAACCAACCGCGACCGTCGATGGCAATATCGAGATCGTTGCCGGTATTGTTCAGGGTGCCCTGAACATGGAGCTTGCGGATACCGGCCGTCTTTACACCCAGACCAAGCTGTGCACCCTCGGGAACCGGATCCTCGCCGCCGCGGTTCGGCACGCCCTGAAGCCGTTCGGCCTGATACAGAAGGTCCGAAAACTCCGCCTTGGCCCGCTTGAATGCGGTCGTGTTCATGTTGGCGATGTTGTTTGCGATGACTTCGACATTGAGCTGCTGAGCGCTCATGCCGGTTGCTGCGATGGCCAGGGCCTTCATGTCACATTCCTTTCGCGTCGCTGGATCGACTGACCGGTCAGATCGTCATCCGGCTGATTTCCTGATAGGCACCCACGACCTTGTCGCGGATCGCAATTGCTGTTTGCAGGCTCTGTTCGGCGGCCATGACCGCCTCGACCACCTGCTGGACGGAAGCCTGGCCGTCGACACCGGCAAGCGATGCGGCTTCGCCGTCCTTCAGCCGCTGGATCGCATCCTGGGACACCTGGGCGAGCGTATCGCCGAAGCTCACCGTCTCGCCGGTCTGCCCGGTCGAGGCCGTTTCCTGAGGGCCGCTCATGAAACGGGTTTCGGAGACGGACTTCAGCAGGCTGTCGGTGCTGGATGTCAGGGCGGAAATCTGTTCGAGCATGATCAGTCCCTCAGCAAGGCTATATCGCGCATGACCATTTCGCGGGCCTGCGTCATGACTTTGAGATTGGCCTCATAGGACCGGTTGGTTTCGCGCATGTCCGCCAGCTCCATCAGGACATTGACGTTCGGCATCTTCACGTAGCCGTTCTCGTCCGCGGCCGGGTGGCCGGGCTCGTATTCGACCGTGAACGGAGACTTGTCGGTGCCGATGCCCTTGACCTTGACCATCGATGCCTGCTGGGCACGGTCGAACTCGCTTTCGAAAGTGATCGTCTTTCGCGAATACGGATCGTCGCCCGCTGTCTTTCCGGTAGAACGCGCGTTGGCGAGATTTTCGGAAACGACCCGCAGACGCTCCGACTGGGCACGCAATCCGCTGGAAGAAATATGCAGCGCGGCGCTGAGTGGATCGGACATTTGTCACTTCTCCTGTTTCGTTACTTCAGGCTTGCCAGGTACATGCGGTGGAACGACTTCGCGATGCTGGTGTTCAGCGCGTGGTTACGCGCGACCTCGCCCGCCTTCATCAGTTCCTGTTCGATGCTGACGGAGTTGCCGGAATGGGTCACGAGCCAGCTGTCGCCCTTCTTGACGTCCGTGGGCTCTGCCACATCCATCACCGTACCAAGATGTCCGGAGTTGGTCGCCGCCATCGCAAGCTGCGTCTTGCTGATGACAGAGGTGAACGGCTCGACGTCTCTGGAACGAAACCCTGGCGTATTTGAATTGGCGATATTCTCGGCAATGGTCGCCTGCCGCACGGACAGCCAGTCATTGTTGTGAGACACCAGTTTGGTCAAAAAGACCGGTTCCATCGGACAACTCCAAACGAATTTTGCTCGCTTAGAGGTCTAGGAGGCGAAGCTTGTCCGAGGCTGGCGCGGGATTGAGGCAGAGCCCCGCCCGCAAAGAAAAAGCGGCCGGCAAGGCCGACCGCTTCTCAGAACATGGCCAGCGGAACGGGTCCGATGGCTTATCGGTCCGTCAGGACTTGGTCTTTCCGGTCACGCCGTTCAGACTTTCCTCAAGGGATATTCCCAGTTCCTCGCCGATCTTCTTGAGGGCCGGCAATTGCACGGCCATGTCGAGGATGGAATCGAGCGCCTGGTTGATCGCCGTCTTGTTGGCACCGCCCTCACCTGCCGAACCACCGCTGCCCGTCTGCAGGCCGGTGATATGATTGATGCGGATGGACTCGATCTTTTCCGCGGGCTTCACCATCTGCTCGACGATTTTCGGAAAGGCTTCGAGCCGGGCAATGTCGGCTTTCAGCGCAATGATTTCCTTGGTGAAGACGTTTTCCGCCTCGTTCAAGGCTTTCTGGCCTTCCGCCTTCGCCGTCATTTCCGCCTTCAGGGTGGCAATGCGCAGCTTGGCGGCTTCGGCTTCTGCCCTGGCGTTTTCCAGGGTCGCCTTCGCGCGGGCAACCGAGGCTTCCGCTTCCGCGTTCGCTTGAGCCACGAGTTTCTGCCCCGAGACATCGGCCTCCTGCTGGGCGGCCAGTACCGCGACGTCCTTGCGCCGCTGGGCTTCGGAAAGGGCTCTGGCCGTCGTGATGGCCTCTGCGGCCTTGACCGCTTCGGCCTTGGCGAAGTCAGCAGCAGTCACCGCCTTGCTTTCCTCTTCGGTCTTCATGGCAATGGCGATCGCGCGCTCCTGTTCGGCCATTTCCAGCGCCTGGGCCTGAGCAATCTCCGCTTCCCGGACAGCCTGCTCGCGAGCGATATCGGCTGCGCGGATTTCCTGTTCCATGCGGATGCGGGCGGCATTCACCGCGGATTCGCTTTCCGCCTTGCGTTCGGCGATTTCAGCCAATTGGGCGGCCCGCAGACGTTCCAGTTCCTGAACCTGTGCGATCTTTGCCTGCTGCTCCTCCAGATCGATCTGGAGACGGCGGCGCGAGGCTTCCATCGCCGACCGGTGAACGGCAACATCGGACTCCGCATCGATTTCCGCCCGTTCCTTTTTCGACTTGGCGATCACTTCGGCCAGCTTGCGCATACCGACGGCATTGAAGGCATTGTTTTCATCGAGAGCGGAAAACGGAGTCTGATCCATGGCCGCCAGTGAAACGCTTTCCAGGGTCAGGCCGTTCCGCGCCAGAGGCTCTTCCAGCATAGCGGAGACTTCCCGGACAAATTCGGCCCGCTTTTCGTGCAGTTCGTCCATAGTCATACGCGCGGCAACGGCACGCAGGGTATCGACCAGCTTTCCTTCGATGAGATCGCGGAGCTTGTCGGCGCTGAAGGTGCGATTGCCAAGCGTCTGGGATGCACGGGCGATCGCCTCCTCGCTCGGATCGACAGAAACATAAAACGCGACCCCGACATCCACCCGCATGCGGTCATTGGTGATGAGCGCCGCGTCTCCGGTGCGGTGGATCTCCAGACGCAATGTCTGCATGTTCACCCGGGCGATGTCGTGGAAGTAAGGAAGCACGACCGTGCCGCCGTCGATGATGACCTTGCGCCCGCCGACGCCGGTGCGCACCAGGCTGACCTCACGGGTGGAACGCTGATAGAAGCCCGCAATCACCACCACGACGGCAGCGATGACAATCGCGGCCAGGATGATGAGAGAGATAAATGTCGTCATGGCGCTCCTCCCTCAGAGCTGATGTCTTTGGGTCAGGAAATGCGACGCCATCCCGCCATCAACGGGAATGTTCGTGCCTCTGATCCAGTGTGTCATGTCGGACAACAAAAAGGCGACGACGGGCGCGATATCCTCCGCCCGCCCGGGCCTTTCCGTCAGCCGGATCCCCTCCGCCCCACGCGGGCCAAGCGTGTCGAGAAAGTCCTTCAGGATCGGGGTATCGACCGCAGCCGGCGAAACCGAGTTCATGCGAATGCCGCGATCGCGCCAGGTCCAGCGGTTTTGCATCGTCCAGGCGACCACCGCCTCCTTGGAAAAGAAATAGCTGCGGCCACCCTCGTTGCCGACCTTATAGGTCCTGATGAATTCTTCCACGTCTTCAAAGGCAAGTGCCTCACTGGCCTTGATCGCGGGGATCGACTCCTCCCAGCCGAAACCGGCCAGCGAGGCAAGGTTCACAATGGACGCCCCGTCGTTCAGTTTACCGATCACGGCGTTGGTAAAGAACTTGAGGCCGATCAGGTTGACTTTGAGCACCTTGTCCGCGGGCGCCGTCGGCGGCAGGCCGGCGATATTCGCAATTCCGTCGATCCCCGACGGCAAGGCGTTGACGAGCGCCTTGATCGCCATCCGGTCGGACAGGTCGGCAATATAGAGTTCGTCGACGTGGTCTTCGGTCTTGTTGATATCGACTCCGACGACATCGCCACCGAGCGCCTTGACCAGCTTTGCCGTTTCCCAACCGATCCCGGAAGAACAACCGGTCACGACGATGGTCTTGTCCTGAAGCAGGCGTCCTTCGATCCAGTCTTGATTTGCCATGGTTTCCTCCCAATTCCTCCGTCGATCCTCAGAAGACCGGCGGAAGATGGCGGTGGCCACGGTCAAGCGTGATCCAGCGTGTCTGGGTGAAGGCTTCCAGCGACCAGCGGCCGCCATGGGGGCTGACGCCGGAACTCTTGGCGCCGCCGAACGGCACATGCGGTTCGTCGTTCACCGACGAACAGTTCACATGGCTGGAGCCGGTTTCAAGCCTGGAGGCGATCTCCAGGCCCCTGTTTTCATCCCCGGTCATGATTCCGGATGACAGCCCGTAGTCGGTATCGTTTGCGATCGCGATTGCCTCCTCGTCCGTCCGGAACGGAATGACCGGAACCACCGGACCGAAGGTTTCGAACTGGTAGATCAGCATGTCCGGGGTCACGCCTGTCAGGATCGTCGGTTCCACGTAGCGACCGTTGACACCGCCGCCGAGCACCACCCGGGCACCCTTGGCAATCGCATCCTCGAGCTGGGTTCTGACAATGCCGGCCTGCTTGTCGTTGATGAGCGGACCGATGACATTGGAACGATCTGTGGTCGGATCGCCCACTTTCAGCTTGCGGGCCCGCTCGATGAACATCGGCAGGAACTTGTCGTAGACCTTTTCGTGGACCAGGACCTTTTCCACGCTCATGCAGATCTGGCCCTGATGCATGAAGGAGCCGAAGTTCGCCAGCTGAGCGGATTTTTCCAGATCCGCATCGTCACAGATGATGAGCGCATCCTTGCCGCCGAGTTCCACGCAGGTCTTCTTCAGGTGGGCGCCGGCCTTCGCGGCGATCATGCGCCCGACGGCGGTGGAGCCGGTAAAGGACACGCCCTTGATGATCGGGTTTTCGATCAGTTCGTCGCCGATTTCGCCGATGTTGTCACGGGAACAGGTCACCACGTTGAAAGCGCCTTTCGGAAGGCCGATGGCATCGAACACCTCGGCAAAGAAGATACCTCCGCAATAGGGGGTCTCCTCGGACGGTTTCAGGACGATGGAATTGCCGGCGACCATCGGAATGGCAAAGCCACGGGAACTGAGGATGCCGGGAAAATTCCAGGGGGAAATGACCGAAATAACGCCCATAGGAACACGGACTGCCATGGAAACCTTGCCATGTTCCGACGGCAGGACTTCACCGATCGACTGGTAGGCCATGGCCGCGGCCGCCCGGAAAACGGTGGCAATGAAGCCGGCTTCGAACATGCCCTTGCCCCACCATCCGCCGCCTTCGGCCTGAAGGGCGGCACAAAGATCGTCTTTGCGCCGGTCGCATTCATCGGCAGCCTTGAGCATGAAATTGGCGCGTTCGGTGAAGGGCAACTGGGACCATTCGGAAAACCCGTCCTGCGCAGCCTGGATGGTTCGGCGAACGTCGTTGATGTCCATGTCGGCGACATTGGCCCAGACCTGATCGTTCCCCGGATTCATGTCCGCGAATGTCCTGGCGGTCCTGTGCCAGCTACCGCCTGCGTAGTAACTGTCAAAAACGCGTGCCATGGCTATTTCTCCACCTTTTCCAAATTTCCTCCCGGACCGCGCCGGTAAACCTCGACGGTGCTCTTTCGATACACTTCGATTTCGGGAAGCGGCGCGCTTTCCGGACGCGCGGCCAGTCGCCTGGAAACGTAAGACGAGCCGCCGGACCGGGCCGCCTGTGCGGCCTCTTCCATGCTTGCCAGCAGCTTCGAGACCTCGGGATCATCGGCGATCCTGTAAGACGCGCCACCGCCGCGCGGCTTCAATGTCGGTGCCGCGGCCTGGGGCGCGGGCGCAGCCGGTCGATGCACCGGGGGGGTCTCTTTCGCTTTGCCTGCGGCACGGGCGACGAGCGCGTTGATCGACTCCCCGGCAAACGCATCGGCTGAAGCAACGGCTCCCGCCTTTCCGCGCGGGCGAACAAAGGATTTCTCCGTTTCGGCCGCTGCCGGCGCCGTCGTGGACACCGCTTTCCCGACACTCCGTGCCCCGGTTTCACCGGCGGCTCCGCCCAGATATGCGGCCTGCACCGCCGGATCGTTCAACAGGGCCTCGGCGCTGTTCTCGCCCGTGATTTCGCCGTTTTCCAAAAGAAAGCCACGGTCCGCAATCGCCAGCGACTGCTTGGCATTCTGCTCGACAAGCAGCACACCCATGCCGCTCTCGGTGATATGTTTCAGGCTCTGGAAAAGCTCCTTGCACAGGATCGGCGACAAGCCGAGGGACGGTTCATCCAGCATCAGGATCTTCGGATCGGCCATGATGGCGCGGCCGATCGCAACCATCTGCTGTTCGCCTCCCGACATGGTCCGGGCGATCTGGCTACGGCGTTCCCTCAACTTGGGAAAAAGATCATAAACCCGGGCGAGATTTTCCTGCTGTCGCAGCCGCGCGTGCTTCGAATAGGCGCCGAGCTGCAGGTTCTCCCCGACCGTCAGGTCCCCGAAAATTCCGCGGCCTTCCGGGACGAAAGCGATGCCGCGCTCGACGATTTCATCCGGTGTGACGCCGGCCAGGGGCTCGCCGTCCAGGAACACGTCCCCCTGGACCTGTCCCTCGCACATGCCGGCCACGGCACGCAGAAGCGTGCTTTTACCAGCCCCGTTCGCACCCAGAATAACGACGATTTCGCCTTCGTCGACACCAATGGACACGCCTGCAAGGGCCCGATGCATGCCGTAAGCGGCGGAGAGATTATGGATTTCCAGCATCATTCATCCCCCAGATAAGCCCGGATCACCTCGGGATCCGACAGGACGTCTTGGGGCGTTCCTTCGGCGATCTTGGCACCGGAATTCATCACCACGCAACGGTCACACAGCGAACGGATCGCATCCATCACATGTTCCACGAGAATGATGGTGCGGCCCTCCCGGCGGAGTTCCGAAATCAGTTCGATACCCTGCTGCAATTCGGTCGGATTGAGCCCGGCCAGCCATTCGTCAAGAAGCAGGACCTCCGGCTCTCCGGCGAGCGCGCGCGCAAGTTCCAGACGTTTCTGGTCGATATAGGTCAGCGAACCGACCGGCAAATGCATGTGTTCGCCGAGCCCGATGCGCTCCAGGAGACTGCGCGCGAACGTTTCCGCCTCCGCGCCCCAGCGTTTGCGATAGCCGAAAGCGGCACCCGCAACCACATTGTCGACGAGACTCAAACCCGGGAGCACCCGGACCAGCTGGAAAGTACGGGAGACGCCGAGCCGGGCGATCTGGTGGGCCGCCAGGCCGCTCAGCCGTTGGCCGTTCATGGTGATCGATCCGCCCGACGGCGGAAAGGCTCCGGAAATGAGGTTCATCGTCGTGGTCTTGCCCGAGCCGTTCGGCCCGATCAGTCCCAGAACCTCATGTTCGTGGACATCGAAGGTCATGTTATCGACCGCGACAAGACCGCCGAAGCGTTTGGTCAGGCCCTGAACCTTGAGAAGGGTACGTCCCGGTTTGGTCATCCGTGCCTCCTCTTTGCGAGCTTTTCAATGAGGCCAACGAAACCGTTCGGGATGAAGTAGACGATCAGCAGGAACGACAGGCCGAGATAAAAGGTCGTCGCATTGGGAAAGGACACACTGATGATTTCCCAGATCAGTGTGAAGGGAATGACACCGACGATCGGGCCCCAAAGCCGCTGGGTACCGCCGAGCAGCGCCATGATCACGACCAGAAAGCTGAGTTCGGGTGAGAACACCAGATTGGGCTCGATGTAGGAATAACGCGGTGCGATCACCACGCCGACCAGCGCGGTAAAGTAGCCGGTGATCATGAAGAGCGCGACCTTTGCAGCGGCCGTATTGATGCCGAGGTGCTTGGCGACGCCCTCGTCATTGCCGATAATCTTCATGGCAAAGCCCAGGCGCGAACGCTCGATCAGCCAGCCGATCAGATAGACAACGGCCGCGATGGCAAGCAGCATCCAGTAGATGTGGGCCTCGGTGAAATCCGTCAGAACGTAGAGACCGCGCGAGCCGAGGAAATTGTTCTGCACCCAGGACACAAGGCCCCGGATCATTTCCGCAAGGCCAAGCGTGAAGATCACGAAGTAGATCCCCGACAGGCGCAGTGTCGCGGCTCCGACCAGGGCGGCCAGAACGACCGCGACGAAAGGCGCGACAGCCGCCATGACCCAGAAGCTGATGTCATAGTCGCTCATACCGGTTGCCACCAGATACCCGCCGATCCCGAAGAAGGCCCCGGTTGCCAGCGAGATATAGTGGGTGGGACCGGAAAACAGGGTCCAGGCAGTGGCGAGCGCGATATACATCATCGCCGTCACCGCGATGGACAGCCAGTAACCGTCGGTCACCAGGGGAACGAAGGCTGCCAGGATTACTAGGCCGGCGGCAAGGCCGATTTCTTTCCAGCCGCTTCCGGTCATGTCGCGCGCTTTCCGAACAGGCCCTGCGGGCGGAACAGAAGAATCCCGAGGAAGATCAGGTAGGCGGAAACGAGCGTCAGGCCCGGATCGATCAAGGTGGCAACGGCAGTCTCCACGAGGCCGAGCAACAAGGCGGCGATGATTGATCCGCGCATATCGCCGACGCCGCCCATGATGACGATGATCAGCGCCTTCATGGTGAAGATGACGCCGACGGAGGCATCCAGGGTGATGAAAGTCGAAATCAGGGTGCCTCCGGCCGCCGTCACCGCCCCTCCGAGTGCAAAGGACAGGGCGGAAATTCGGGGCACGTTGATGCCGACCAGTTTGGCCGCTTCCGTATTGACCGATACCGCGCGGACAGCCGTTCCCGGACGGGTAAAATTCAGCCAAAGCACCAGCGCGACGCCGATGATCACGGCGACGACAAATGCCACGAACCGGTTCAACGCGACCGTGGTGCCGAGAATTTGAAAAGGATTGGCGAGATAGGAATAGGTGAAGTACTCGCCATGGATCGCCACCATGATACCGACGAGCGCGAAGCTCATGCCGAAGGTGGCGAGGATGGAATCGACTTCAAGCTGCCCCTGGTTCTTCGCGCGCCGTACGAGCGGGCGCAGCAGAAGCTGATAGATCAGCCAGTTACCGACAAACGCGAGCGGCGCGACCATGATCATGGTCAGCACGGGACTGAGTTGAGCGGCGGTGAAAAGCCAGAAAGCGGCCAATGCGCCAAGCACAAGCATTTCGCCGCTGGCAAGGTTCATGATACGGGCGACACCGTATTGCAGGTTGAGCCCCATCGCCACGAGCGCGTAGGTGCCACCAAGCAACAGGCCGGAAACGAGAATATCCATCGCGGTCTGCTTGTTCGATCGAAGGGCGAATCCGGAGCCCTGCGTAGGCTCCGGATCCAACAAGGGGCGGGTTCAGCGGAAGGTCAGTTCCAGCCGTCCTTCAGGCGAACCGGAGCCGCGCCGTCGATATTGACGGCATCGACGCCACGGAAGACGCCGTCCTGCCACTGGCCGACGGTCCAGTACTTGCGGGAGTTCTGGCCCTCGAACTTCAGCTCGCCCATGACGGTGTCGAAGCTGTGGTCCTTGATGTACTGGGTGACCTTCTCGCGATCGGTTTCGCCGACGCCTTCGATTGCCTGCGCGAGAACTTCAAGAGCGGCATAAGTGTTGGCAGATGCCCAGTAATCCGGCTCCTTGCCGGTGACTTCCAAATGACGCTTGCGGTAGTCGGCGATCTTCGGATCGTCCGGATTGGTGCCGCCCGCGCCGAGGACGTTGTTGGCCTTGGAGCCGAACTTACCGCCATAAGCCGGAAAGGCTGTCGCGACGGCCGTGTAGAAGGCCTTGACCTGGAAGTCCTCGATGATCGCCTGCTCGGTCAAACCAAAGGTGTCCGGCGGATAGGACCAGGCTACGAAGGCATCCGGGTTGGCTGCCTTGGCTCCCTTGATGATCGGGGAAAGATCCGGGGTGCCGAGCGGATAGGACTTGTCGTAGACGATCTCGAAACCTGCTTCGGTGAAAAGCGGACGGGCAACGTCGGCCAGTTCAATCCCGAAAGCATCCGCGACATTGACCATGGCGATCTTGTTGCCGATGTCGCCCTTTTCGCGCAGGCCGGAAAGAACGTTGACCACGCCCTGCACGAAATCGGTCGTTGAACCGAGCGTGAAGAACAGGCCGGGATAACGGCCGGTCAGTTCACCGATCTGATCGCTGATTGAGGTGACCGCGATTTGCGGATAGCCGTATTTGGCATAGATCGGCGCCGCGGCGACATTGAAGCCGGTCCCGTAGGGCGCGATGATAAAGTCGACCTTGTCCTGGGTTGCCAGACGCTGGGCGGCCTTGATGTGTTCGCCCGGATTGGTCTTGTCATCATACTCGATGATCTCGACCATTTTCTGGCCGTCCTTGAGCTTCAAACCACCGCGGTCGTTTACTTCCTTGGCCCACAGCTCGATGTTCGGCCACTGCGACACGGCGGCGCCACCTGCCAGCGGCCCGGTCTTCGGAGCCACCGCCCCGATCTTGATGGTGTCAGCAGCAAGCGCGGAAAAAGAAATCAGGCCGGCCGTACCAATAGCCGCCAGGCCCGTCGACAAACGGGCAATCACTTCACGTCTGTTCATGTCACTCCTCCCTGAGCAGACCGGCGCCTCAGGCATGTCTCCCGAAGCCTGGGCACCAATCGCTGGAATTTATGCATTCTGGATCCAGAATGACAAGAGCAATTCTCTTTTCCCTCTATATTTGAGTTTGAATGCATCATCTTGCTGCTTATTTGGATCCATATTGACAGGGTATGTATCCAAAAATTATACTTCTCTAATGAAAAGTTATGCGGATAGTGAGCCGGTCCTGGAGGCGATCGAGTCCTTCGAAGGGACTGCGAAGTCCAAAGGAAACCAGACAACATCCGACAAACGGGTGCTGACGGCGCTCCGCAGGCTGATCATGGATGGCAGCATTCCCTCCGGCGCAAAAATCACCGAGGTCGGTCTGTCATCCCTGTTGAAGATTTCACGCACCCCCATCCGCCTGGCGCTCAAGACGCTTGAAGTAGAGGGATTGATCCAGAAGCGCGACGGCCGGGGCTATACGGTTTGCGACCTGGACTTTGACGATCTCTCCAAAGCTTACGAAGTCCGAGGTGTCCTGGAGGGTCTCGCTGCCCGACGGCTCGCCATGAGCGGCCTTGCTCCGGATGTGGAAATCAAGCTTCGCAGATCATTGCAAATGACCGGTGAAGCGGTCCGCCTGATCGGCGCCCATGACGACTGCGGCGTCGACATGTACCAGGAAGCCAACACGCTCTTTCACGAAACGATCCTGAACGCCTGTGACAACACTTTTGTCCCCTTCACGCTGACCCGGCTGGAAAACCTGCCTCTTCTAAAACCCGGCACGCTGGTTTTCAATTCGGAAAAATTCGACATGGAATTCCAGCGCCTGACCATCGGCCACGGCCAGCACCTGATCGTTTTCGATGCCATCACAAAAAGAGACCCGGCACGCGCGGAAGCCATGATGCGTGAGCATTCCTACGCGACAGTCAATTATTCCATGCTGTTTTCAAAATAGGACTGCGCAGACAGCGTGCGGCCTAAAGCCGGTCGAACTCCTCCAGGATGTCCAGCAGCTGGTCCACCTTTTCCTTGCCGATCACCGTCTCGATATGGATTGCGAGACGCTTCGCCTCGTCCAGATTGTCGAGAATGATCTTTTGGCCGGCCGGAGTTATGGCGACCGTCTGGCGCCGGCGATCGGACGGGTCGGCCTGGCGTGTCACCAGCCCCTTCTCGACCAGTGTCTGCACAATCCGCGTCTGGCTTGGCAGAAGCAGGCTGGCATTTTCTGACAGCTTGGTGGAATCGAGCGGCCCCAATTCCTCCAGAACCCGCAGAATGCGCCATTGCTGTTCGGTCAAACCGGAATTGGACAGCATTTCCCTGATCGGGCCCATGACTTTTTCACGCGCCCGGATCAACGCGATCGGCAAGGATCGTGCCGTCGATGGCAACTTGCGGTCGCTAGGGCTGTCTGATTCTCCGTCCATATTCCCAAAAATATCGGCTAATTTCAAAAATTCATACCCATTGATTGACAGGCGCCCGGATATTATTTAACATATTAAGTAATAACAAATCGGGAGGATGATGTGCCCCATATCATCATCGAATATTCAGCCAATCTGGAAGATGGGCTCGACATGGCAGCCTTTTGCGAACATCTGCGCAAAACGGCTGCAGGCATCGACGCGTTTCCGACACCCGGCATCCGGGTCCGGGCCTTCAAGGCGGATTACTACGCCATCGCCGACGGCAATCCGGACCATGCCTTTCTCGACATTTCGCTGCGACTGAGAGGCGGACGCTCCGACGCCGTCAAGAAAGCCTCAACGGAAGAAATGTTCGCCGCCATCACGTCCTATCTCTCCCCCATTCTCGAAAGCCGGTCGCTCGCCATCTCGTTCGAAATGCGCGACATCGATCCGGAGCTTTCCCCCAAGACCGGAACCATCCGCAAGTACCTGAAGGATTCCTGACGCATGTCCGACCTCAACCAGAATATCGAAAAACTGGCCGGCTATCTCAAACGGTTTCAGGACGGCGGTGTCCTCAACCAGATCGGCGGCAAGGCCGTTCCCGCCAAAAGCGGCGCAACGTTCGAAACCCGTTCACCCGTCGACGACAGCCTGATCTGCCAGGTCGCCAAAGGTGGTGCGGACGATATCGACGCCGCCGCCAAGGCGGCAAAGGATGCCTTCCCCGCCTGGCGCGATATGCCGGCGACCGAGCGCAAGAAGATCCTGCACAAAATTGCCGACAGGATCGTGGAGCGGGCCGAGGAAATCGCCTTTTGCGAGTGCTGGGATACCGGACAGGCGCTGCGCTTCATGTCGAAGGCCGCCATCCGCGGCGCGGAAAACTTCCGCTTCTTCGCCGACCGGGCGCCCGGCGCCCGGGATGGCCAGGCCCTTCCCTCCCCGACCTTGCTGAACGTCACCACGCGGTTGCCGATCGGACCGGTCGGCGTGATCACGCCCTGGAACACGCCATTCATGCTGTCGACCTGGAAGATCGCCCCGGCGCTCGCCGCAGGCTGCACGGTGGTTCACAAGCCGGCGGAATTCTCACCGGTCACCGCACGCATTCTGATGGAAATCGCCGAAGAGGCCGGACTTCCCGCCGGCGTGTGGAACCTGGTGAACGGATACGGCGAAGACGCCGGCAAGGCACTGACCGAACATCCGGACATCAAAGCCATCGCGTTCGTCGGCGAAAGCAAGACCGGCTCCATGATCATGAAACAGGGGGCAGATACGCTGAAGCGCGTGCACTTCGAACTCGGCGGCAAGAACCCGGTCATCGTCTTTGACGATGCCGATCTCGACCGTGCGCTCGATGCGGCGATCTTCATGATCTACTCGCTCAACGGAGAACGCTGTACCTCGTCCTCCCGACTGCTGGTGCAGGACACGATCGCCGATGAATTCGAGGCAAAGCTCGTCGAACGGGTCAACAAGATCCGGATCGGTCATCCGCTCGACCCGCAAACCGAACTGGGCCCGCTGATCCACAAGACCCATTTCGACAAGGTCACCAGCTATTTCGACATCGCCCGCGAGGGTGGCGCGACCGTTGCCGCCGGTGGTGAACGTGCGGGCGATACCGGCTGGTTCGTGCGCCCGACCCTGTTCACCGGCGCCAGCAACGACATGCGCATCGCCCAGGAGGAAATCTTCGGGCCGGTGTTGACCTCGATCCGTTTCAAGACCGAAGAGGAGGCGTTGGAAATCGCCAATGCCGTCCAGTACGGCCTGACCGGCTACGTCTGGACCAACAACCTGAGCCGCGCCCTGCGCTTCACCGAAAAGCTGGAAGCCGGCATGATCTGGGTGAACTCGGAAAATGTCCGGCACCTGCCGACACCCTTCGGCGGTGTCAAGGCCAGCGGTATCGGCCGCGACGGCGGCGACTGGTCGTTCGAGTTCTACATGGAACAAAAACACATCGGTTTTGCGACCGGCCAGCACGCCATTCCTCGGCTCGGCGCATAACAGACTTAAAAGGGAAGACACCAATGCCGATACCGGCTCCTAACCTCTATCCGCCGTTCAATATCGTTCGCCTGAGCCATGTGGAGTTCGGCGTGACGGATCTGGCCAAGAGCAAGGCTTTTTATGTCGACACGCTCGGACTTCAGATCACCGACCAGACCGATGATGCGATCTATCTGCGCGCTATGGAAGAACGCGGCCACCATTGCATTGTCCTGAGACAGGCGCCGGAAGCGCGTGCCTGTGAACTCGGCTTCAAGGTCTTCGACGAGGAAGACCTGGAAAAGGCCGCGCATTTCTTCAAGTCGAAGGATTTGCCGGTAGAATGGGTCGAGCGGCCTTACCAGTCGCGCACCTTCCGCACCCGCGACAATTTCGGCACGCCGCTGGAGTTTTACGCGCGCATGGACCGGCTCGAGCCGATCCATCAGAAATATGCGCTCTACAGGGGCGTCAAACCGCTGCGCATCGACCATTTCAACTGCTTCTCGCCGGATGTGGACGCCTCGGTCGCCTTCTACAACGAGATCGGCTTCCGCGTGACCGAATATACCGAGGACGAGGTCAGCGGACGCCTGTGGGCCGCCTGGACCCACCGCAAGGGCGGCGTCCACGACATCGCCTTCACCAATGGTAGGGGCCCGCGCCTGCATCACACCGCCTTCTGGGTGCCGACCCCGCTCAATATCATCGACCTCCTGGACCTGATGTCCACGACCGGATGGGTCGACAACATCGAGCGCGGCCCTGGACGGCATGGCATTTCCAATGCTTTCTTCCTCTATATTCGAGACCCGGACGGGCACCGCATCGAGATCTACTGTTCCGATTACCAGACCGTCGATCCGGACCTGGAGCCGATCAAATGGGATCTGAAGGACCCGCAGCGCCAGACCCTTTGGGGTGCCCCTGCACCCAGAAGTTGGTTCGAGGAAGGGTCTCTTTTCGTCGGCGCCGAAGTCCAGGAACCCACACTGGCAGCCCAACCGATCATCGCGCCCTGAGGAGACACCATGAATTGGGAGGATTTCGCCCGCTGGGGACGCCGGATCGCGGACTGGGGCGCGGCCTATCATAAAGGCCTGCGCGACCGTCCGGTTCGGGCACAGGTGAAACCGGGGGAGCTGCTAACCCGCCTGCCGCAATCGCCACCGGAGACGGGTGAACCGATGGACGCGATTTTCGCGGACTTCGAAAACCTGGTGCTGCCTGGCATGACCCATTGGCAACATCCGCGCTTCTTTGCCTATTTCCCGGCGAATGCCGCTCCGCCTTCCGTATTGGCGGAATACATCGTCTCCACCATGGCGGCCCAATGCATGCTCTGGCAGACCTCGCCGGCCGCCACGGAGATGGAAACCCGCATGCTCGACTGGCTGCGCCAGGCCGTCGGGCTTCCCGATACCTTTGCCGGCGTCATCCAGGACAGCGCTTCGTCGGCGACCCTCGCGGCCGTCCTGACCATGCGCGAGAAGGCCCTCGGCTGGGAGGGCAACCGGCAAGGCCTGTTCGAGCAGCCCCGCCTGCGCATCTATGCCTCCGGCGAAGTGCATACTTCCGTCGACCGGGCGATGTGGGTATCCGGCATCGGCCAGGACAACCTCATCCGGATCCCGATCGAGGGCGACCGGCGCGGCATGAACCCGGACGCCTTGCGGGCCGCAATAAACGCGGATCTGAAGGCCGGATACAAGCCGGCAGGCATCATCCTGAGCACCGGCGGCACCAGTGTCGGCGGGTCGGATGATGTTGCAGCCATCGTCGCGGTGGCCAGGGAATTCAGCCTTTACACCCACCTTGATGCGGCCTGGGCCGGTGCGGCCATGATCGTTCCGGAATACCGTAAGCTTTGGCAAGGCGTGGACGGCGTCGATTCCATGGTGTTTAATCCGCACAAGTGGCTCGGCGCGCAGTTCGACTGTTCGGCTCACTTTCTGAAGAACCCGGACGATCTGGTGCGTACGCTGGCGATCCGGCCCGAGTATCTCAAAACCCACGGCCATGACGGGATGATCAACTATTCCGAATGGTCCGTGCCGCTCGGACGGCGCTTCCGGGCGCTGAAACTCTGGTTCCTGATCCGTAGCTACGGACTGGACGACCTGCGCCAGCGGATCCGCAACCATGTCGCCTGGTCGAAAGCCCTCGCCGAAAGGCTGCGCAAGGAGCCGGATTTCGAAATCGTCACCGAACCGGTGCTTTCGCTGTTTTCCTTCCGCTACACGCCGCAAGGCGCCACCGATCTCGACAGCCTCAATCAGCGCCTGGTCGATGCCATCAACGACGATGGCCGGATCTACCTGACGCAAACCATTTTCGAGGGCCGGAAAGCGATCCGCTTTCAGGTCGGCCAGTTCGACTGCACCGAGGCCGATGTCGCGACCGCCTTCGACGTCATCACAGAAATCGCCCGCTCCCTGGAGACACAATGAGCAAATTCGCGACTTATACCGCCAACGGAGACACCTTTTACGGCGCCGTGACCGATGCCGGCATGATCGCCCTGTCGCCCGATTTTCCGCAGTGGCCGACATTACGGGACGTGATTGCCGCCGCCGCGCTTTCAGAGCTGGAAAAGGCAGTGGAAGGCAAAGCCGCCACTCATTTAAACGGCAGTTTTTTCTACGAAATCCCTGTGCCGGCACCGGAAAAGATCATCTGCGTCGGCGTCAACTTCCCTGACCGAAACGCGGAATACAAAGACGGCCAGGAAGCCCCGCCGAACATGTCGCTCTTCGTCCGCTTTCCGAGCTCGTTCACCGGTCACGACCGACCGCTGATCCGGCCGAAAGCCTCCGACAAGCTGGACTATGAAGGCGAGATCGCCATCGTTATCGGCAAGGGCGGCCGGCATATATCGCAGGCAGACGCCTATGACCATATCGCCGCCGTCACGCTCTGCAACGAGGGCACGCTCAGGGACTGGGTACGCCATGCAAAATTCAACGTGACCCAGGGAAAGAATTTCGACCGGTCGGGAGCCATGGGTCCCTGGCTTGTTCCCTTCAGGACGAAGGACCAGCTTGAGGACGTTCGGATCACCACCAGGGTCAACGGCGAGCTGCGCCAGGACGACCGGACCAGCCGGATGCTGTTCCCGATCCCGCGCCAGATCGAATACATCTCCACCTTCACCACGCTCGTCCCCGGCGACATCATCGTCACCGGAACGCCGACCGGGGCCGGCGCGCGCTTCGATCCGCCGATCTTTCTGAAGCCCGGAGATGTGGTGGAGATCGAGGCCGAAGGCATTGGCCTGTTGCGCAATGGCGTTGAGGACGAGGCATGACGCTCTCAAAGGAAGATGTGACATCGGCCGCCCACGATCTTTTCGAGGCGGAAAAATCCGGCAAGCAGATCGGCCTGTTGTCGCTGCGCCATCCGGATATGACCATGGACGATGCCTACGCCGTCCAGGACGCCCTGACCGCGCACAAGACCACGGCCGGGCGGAAGGTGATCGGCTGGAAGATCGGTCTCACCTCAAAGGCGATGCAGCAGGCGCTCAACATCGATATTCCCGACAGCGGGATCCTGTTTGACGACATGCTGTTCGAAAACGGCGCGACCGTGCCGAAGGACCGCTTCATTCAGCCGCGCATAGAAGCCGAAATCGCCTTCGTCATGAAGGCCGATGTCCCGACGCAAAATGTGACCCGCGCGGACGTTCTAGCGGCGACCGACCATGTTGCGCCGAGCATCGAGATCCTGGACACGCGCATCCTGCGCAAGGATCCGGTAACCGGGGCAGCCCGTAAGATCTTCGATACCATCGCCGACAATGCCGCCAATGCGGGGCTTGTCCTGGGCGGCGAGCGACATGCCGTGGACGCGGTCGACCTGCGCTGGGTCGGGGCCATCGTCACCAACAACGGAGAGGTCGAGGAAACCGGGCTGGGTGCCGGCGTGCTCAACGATCCAGTGGAAAGCGTGGTCTGGCTCGCCCGGCGCATGGCGCAATACGGCCAGCAGATCAAAGCCGGCCAGATCATCCTCTCCGGTTCCTTTATCCGCCCGCTGGAGTGCCCTCCGGGGTCGAACATCGAGGCCGATTTCGGTGCTTTCGGGAAGGTCACCTGTTCGTTCGAATAGGCCTATCGGGATTACAGCATTCCGAACTACGGCGCCGGCATAGTCAATGGAGTTGTGAAATAAGGCCGGAACCTGCTAAAGACGACATTGCCCGATCCCCGGGACACCAGTCAAAACGGAAAAGCGGTTCGTGCCTCTTCCACAAGGTTCCGATCAGTCCCGGCTCCCTCTTGCGGGGATCGTCTTCAAGTCCAAAGAACCGGTCAACAACCTCCTGGAGGATGTCAGCCGGACGCTTGCAGCGCGCGGACTCAACCTTGCCGGCGTCCTGCAACAGGCTGTCATACCGGAAGGCCGGGCGGAGAAAAACGTCTGTCTGTCGAGCCTTAGGGGCAGCTGGCAGATGCCGGTGCTGCAGGACCGCGGGCAGCATGCCCAAGGCTGCAGGCTCGATCCCCATGCGATTACGGATGTTGCCGGCCGGCTGTCCGCAGATCTGGAGGCCGGCGCCGATATTCTGATCGTCAATCGTTTCGGCCGGGCGGAATCGGAGGGCTACGGTTTGCGCCAGGTTCTGGAACAGGCCGTCTGTGCCGAAATCCCGGTGCTGCTTGCGGTGCGCGAGGACTATGTCTCCGCCTGGGAAGACTTTCACGGCGGCATGGGTGAACTGCTTCCGCTGGATCGGGACACAGTCCTGTCCTGGTGCGATGCCGTCTGCGAGCCGGTGAAGAGCCCCGCCTGAGCCTGGGCGCCTTATAAACCCAGTTCTTCGGTTGTCAGGATCGGCGCCACATCCAGCTTGTGCGCGTTCAGCATTTCAGCGATTTCTTCTATCGCCTCTACGAGTTGCTTTTGCTTTTCCGGCGAACAGCTTGCAAACTTTTCCTGAAAATCCACGTGAAGCAGGCTCGGCACCTCCTCCAGGGTCTTGTGACCGGTCGCCGTCAGGCGCGTATGGACGATACGCCGGTCCGTATCGGAGCGATAGCGCGTGATCAGCCCCTTTTCCTCCAGCTTGTCGAGGATCGTGACCACGGTTGCTGACGAGAGGTCGGCTTGTGCCGACAGAGCCTTGGTCGTGACCTGGCCCAGATCACGAATGGCCTGAAGAACCACAATTTGCGGAATGGTCAACCCGACGGCTCGCGAAACCTCCCGCGAGCGCAAATCGATTGCCCTGACGATGCGCCTGATCGCCTTGAAGACCTTGGCCGTTTCCGCATTTTCCATATTTATAGCTCTGATGATTTGACCTCTAATGATTTGATCTCTATCTATTGCGTCAACAGCTAACTGACAAGGAAAAAGCGATTCAATGTGTGGCATTTGCGGTGAAGTGGTGTTTGGAGACGACCTGGCGAATACGGCCCGTGTCGACAGAATGGCGCGGGCCATGGCCGCCCGCGGCCCCGACGCCATGGGTGTTTCCATGCGCGGCCGCGTCGCCTTCGGTCATCGCCGCCTGAAAATTATCGACCTGTCCGACAAGGGCGCCCAGCCCATGACCGACATGTCCCTCGGACTGTCGCTCGTTTTCAACGGCTGTATTTACAATTATCAGGACCTGCGTTCGGAACTGCAGGCGAAGGGCCATTCGTTCGTGTCGACGAGCGACACGGAAGTCATCCTGAAGGCCTGGGCGGAATGGGGTGCCGACTGCTTTTCGCGGTTCCACGGCATGTTTGCCGTCGCGATCCACGAGCATGACAGCGGCCGGCTGCACCTTGCCCGCGACCGCTTCGGCATCAAGCCGTTGTATTACTCGGAAGCAAGCGGGCGCCTGGCCTTCGCGTCCTCGCTCCCTGCCCTTCTCGCCGGCGGCGACATCGACACGTCGATCGACCGGATCGCACTCAATCACTACATGAGCTGGCACGCGGTCGTCCCGGCGCCGCACACCATCCTGAAGGGCGTGCGCAAACTTCCCGCCGCCACCGTGCGCACGATCGACAAGAACGGAGCCTTCAAGGACGTCACCTATTGGGAACCGCGTTTCGAAAAGACGCCGGAAGACCTGAACCGCTCGGCGGAAGAATGGCGCGACATGGTTCTGGACGGTCTGCGCACCGCTGTACGCCGGCGGATGGTGGCCGACGTGCCGGTCGGCGTTCTCCTGTCAGGCGGCGTCGATTCCAGCCTGATCGTCGGTCTGCTGGCCGAAGAAGGCCAGAAGGATCTGGCGACCTTTTCCATCGGCTTCGAGGAGGCCAACGGCGAAAAGGGGGACGAGTTCGTCTATTCCGATCTGATCGCCGAGCGTTACGGCACCGATCACAAGAAAATTTTCATTCCGTCCTCGGAGCTGCAGGGCAATCTGCCGGGTGCGATCAAGGCGATGTCGGAGCCGATGGTGTCCTACGACAATATCGGCTTCTATCTGCTATCCCGTGAGGTCTCCAAGTACATCAAGGTCGTCCAGTCCGGCCAGGGCGCGGACGAAGTCTTTGCCGGTTATCACTGGTATCCGAAAATGGCGGGCGCAAATACGCCGTCCGCCGCTTATCGGGACGCCTTCTTCGACCGCTCCAACGAGGCGATGAACGAGGCGATCTCGCCGGAGTATCAATGCGACCGCGACGAAAGCCTGGCCTTCGTCGAACAGCACTTTGCCAAGCCGGGCGCGGACGATCCGGTCGACAAAGCGCTCCGTCTCGACACCAACGTCATGCTGGTGGATGATCCGGTCAAACGGGTCGACAATCATTCCATGGCCTGGGGGCTGGAGGCACGCGTGCCGTTCCTCGACCACGAACTGGTGGAACTGGCCGGACGCATTCCGGCGGAACACAAGCTGGCCCAGGGCGGCAAGGGCGTGTTGAAGGAAGCGGCGCGGCTGGTGGTTCCTTCCGATGTGATCGACCGACCGAAGGGTTACTTCCCGGTCCCGGCCCTGAAGTACATTCAGGGCAGTTACCTGGATATGGTTCGTGATACCCTGACCAATGAATCCGCCCGAAGCCGCGGTCTTTTCCAGGAGGCTTATCTGGACAAGCTCTTCAAGGATCCGACCAAATACATCACCAAGCTGCGCGGTTCCGAACTCTGGCAGGCCGCCCTTCTGGAAATGTGGTTACAGGCTCAGGAGGTCTGATCGAATGGCAGAACATGAGGTGTCACGGCCAAAGGGCGCCTATGACCACCGCCTGAAACGCTTGCGCGATCACGGCATGAAGCCGGAATACCGGGCGGACGATATCGAGGCGCACAAAAACCGGGTTGCGGATTGCGGCTGGGGCCGGCTGATTTTCGGCAATACCTTTTCCGACCCCGAAGACCTGATTTCGGTGTTGCGTAACGAGCAGCCCGACCGGCGCGATATTGCGTTCTACGTCCGAGACCCGCATGTGCTTGTCGGGTCGGCGCCGCAGGAACTGTTCCTCGATCCGTCGCACACCTACCGGCTGGATCTTGCGACCTATCGGCCCGCTCGCAACCGGCGCAAGGGCTTTACGGTTCGCAGGCTAGCATCGCGCCGGGATGCCGAAGCCATCAACGTGCTTTACGGCAGCCGGAACATGGTCCCGGTTTCGCTTGATTTCTTCTGGAACCAGATGGACCAGCGGGAAATGACCGTCCTTGTGGCCGAAGAAGACGAAACCGGCGAGATCGTCGGCACCGCCATGGGCATCAACCACGATGTGGCGACCAATGGCGCGGACAAAGGCTCCTCTCTCTGGTGTCTGGCCGTTTCGCCCAAGGCCAGGTTCCCGGGCATCGGCGAAGCGCTGGTCCGACGGCTGGCCGAGCAATTCAAGGGCCGGGGCATCCCGTACATGGACCTGTCTGTGATGCATGACAACACCCAGGCCATCGCCCTTTATGAAAAGCTGGGTTTCAAGCGGGTCCCGTTCTTCACCGTGAAGATGAAGAACCCGATCAACGAAGCCCTCTATGCCGGTCCGACGGTTGAGGAAAAGCTCAATCCTTACGCGACCATCATCCTGAACGAGGCCAGACGGCGCGGGATCCGATCGGAAATTCTGGATGCCGATGGAGGCTTCTTCCGCCTGTCCTACGGCGGTCGCTCTATCCGCTGCCGGGAATCCCTGACCGATTTTACAAGTGGCGTCGCGATGTCCATCTGCGACGACAAGTCGGTCACCCAGAGGGTCGTCGCCAGAGCCGGATTGAACATTCCGAGACAAATACTTGCGGGAGATGCCGGAGAAACCGAGGCGTTTCTCGAAACGCATGGTTCGGTGGTTGTCAAACCGGCCAGAGGCGAACAGGGAAAAGGCATTTCCATCGGCCTGACCGAACTTGATGAGGTACAGGCGGCGATCGAAGCCGCCCGAACATTCTCCAATGACGTCCTGATCGAAGAATGCGTGGAGGGAGACGACCTTCGGCTGGTCGTGATCGACTATAAGGTGGTCGCGGCCGCCATACGCAGACCCGCCGAAATCATGGGCGACGGCAGGAACACGGTCAAAGACCTGATCGAAGCCCAATCGCGGCGGCGGGCGGCGGCGACCGGCGGCGAATCCCGTATCCCAATCGACGAGGAGACGATGCGCTGTCTCAAGGGCGCCGGCTACGATCTGGAAAGCGTTCTGCCGGAGGGCAAGTCTGTCCAGGTCCGCAAGACGGCAAACCTCCACACCGGCGGCACGATCCATGACGTAACCGGCGAGACCAATTATACGCTGATCGATGCGGCGATCCGTGCCGCCAGGGCCATCGAAATACCTGTGACCGGCATCGATCTTATGGTGCCCTCCCATCGCGAACCGGACTACTGGTTTATTGAAGCCAATGAGCGTCCCGGCCTTGCCAACCACGAACCGCAGCCGACCGCGGAGCGTTTCGTCGACTTCCTTTTTCCCCTGTCCATGCCGCAATCCGTGCGGAATGCAATGAACCGGAATAACTTATGACGCTGCTATCGATCGATGTTCCTTATCTGAGCGAGATCCTGGAAGGACTCCTGAAGATCCCGAGCCCGACAGGATACACCGATGAAATCGTACGGCATGTCTGCAAGGAGCTGGACCGGCTGGGCGTTTTCTATGAACTGACCCGGCGCGGCGCCATCCGCGCGCACCTGAAAGGAAAGGACGAAAAGCCGGCACGGGCATTCGTTTCCCACCTCGACACGCTGGGCGCGCAGGTAAAGGCCCTGAAAGACAACGGCCGCCTCGAGGTGGTTCCGATCGGCAGCTGGTCCGCCCGTTTCGCGGAAGGCGCACGCACCACGATCTTCACCGACAGCGGCGCTTATACCGGCACCATCCTGCCGCTCAAGGCGTCGGGACACACGTTCAATACCGGCGTCGACGAATTGCCGATCGGCTGGGAATACGTCGAATTGCGCGTCGATGCCTATGCGCGCACGAAAGACGACCTGCATAAGCTGGGCGTCGATGTCGGAGATATCGTCGCGATCGATCCCCAGTCGGAATTTCTGGACAACGGCTTCATCGTATCGCGTCATCTGGATAACAAGGCCGGTGTCGCGGTCATGCTGGCGGCCATGAAGGCCTTCATCGACTCCGGTGTAACGCCGACCGTCGATATCTACTGGCTCTTCACGATTGCGGAAGAGACCGGCCACGGCGCAACGTCGATCCTGCCGCTGGAGGTTGCCTCTCTGGTTGCAATCGACAACGGCACATCCGCGCCCGGACAAAATTCCGAAGAGTTCGGCGTCACCATTGCCATGGGAGATCAGACCGGCCCCTTCGACTATCATCTTACCCGCAAGATCGCCCAATTGTGTCAGGACAACGCGATCAAATATCAGAAGGACGTATTCCGGTATTATCGCTCCGACGCGGCTTCCGCGGTCGAAGCCGGTGCGGATGTGCGAACTGCGCTGATCACCTTCGGCATCGATGCCAGCCATGGCTATGAGCGCATCCACATGCATGCACTGCGCTCACTTGCCGAACTGGCGACGGTCTATGCCGTCAGCACGGTGAAGATCACCCGGGATGCCAGCGACTTTTCGGACCTGGAGGGCTTCACCTCCCAGCCGACGGAAGATGCGGAACAGGTCCTCACTCCAGACACCAGCAAACCGCAGTCCGAACCCCAACACGGGCCGGCGGAATAAGCGGCTTTCCTCTCGCCGGCCCCGCTCCCGGGCCGGCGCCCCTGCCCCCGATTGTCTTCGCTATCGTGTAGCGGACGTGCTTTTACGTTCCACCTGCCAATGGGGTCCGATATGACTTCATCGAGCAGGCGTGCCGGAGGAAAACTTGAAGCAGGAAGAACCCGATAACTTCGAACCGTCAGCCGGACAGCTCATTTCGGACATCGGCTCTGCCCGAACCCCTCAACATCCGAGGAAACGGCGCTTGTTCGATGCCGGATTTCTCGCCGTTTCCGCAATCATGTTTGCCGCCGTCGGTATTGTTTATTACCGGCACGGAGCCCAACACGTTCTTGATATCCTCGCCAAGGACAGCGTTCTGGCCCTCGACATCGCGCCCAAGGTTCTGGCCGCCGTGCTCCTGGCCGCCTGGCTGCGACGTCTTTTGCCAAAGGAAGTTGTCGCCCGCCATTTCGGGCATAAGTCCGGCATCAGGGGCATGTCACTTGCGGTCTTCGCCGGCGTCATCCTGCCCGGCGGGCCAATGACGGCCTTCCCCCTGGCAATCGCCTTTTCACAAGGAGGCGCAGCCTTGTCCGTCATCGTCGCCTTCCTGACCAGCTGGCTTCTGCTCAGCGCCAACCGGACCATCGTTTGGGAGATGGCCTTCATCGACAATCAAATCGTTGGTTGGCGTCTTCTTTTGTGTCTCCCGGTCCCGTACCTGCTCGGTTTTGCGGCCCAGTATCTCTATCGCGGTAAAGCGCTGATTTCTGACAGGATAACCTGATGGCCCTTGTGCTCTTCACATTGTTCTTGTGGACCGCAACTGTCACCATGGGGACGCTCGCCTACCGCAAGAATGACGGTACTTTTTCCGCCGGGTTCAAGGATGCTGCGCGTGAGAGCCTGCATATCGCGCCGAGAATTTGCGTTGGGATTTTCGGATCCGGCTTTATTGCAGAGCTCCTGCCAAGAGAGACGGTCAGCTCCCTGCTCGGCTCCGGTTCCGGCAGCCTCGGCATCGTGATTGCTTCGGCCGTCGGCGCCGGTGTTCCCGGCGGTCCGGTCGTCGCCTTTGCCATTGGTGCCGCTGCACTGAAGGCCGGAGCGGGTGTTCCCCAACTCATGGCCTTCGTGGTTTCCTGGATGCTGTTTTCCCTCTACAGAACGCTGATCTGGGAACTGCCGGTCATGCGCGCACGCTTTACCGGAGCGCGGATCCTTTTATCGGCACCGGCGCCGATCATCATCGGTCATCTGACCTGGCTCGTCGCAGGATAATTCTGAAGAATCAAAACGCTCCGAGCACATACCGGAGAAGGCTTCGACAGCGTCTCCTGCCCGCATTTCCGTTTCAATCCGTCTCGAAGGCCACCGACCAATCCTCGAGAGGTGGACCGGCAAGTCTCTCTCAGCCCAGGACCTTTGCCAGGAACGCTCCGGTCCTCTGGTGTGCGAGATCGGCTGCCTCCTCCACGTACGAAGACCGGGCGTCGTTCGCGAAGGCATGGCCGGCTTCGTACATGTACATTTCGAAATCCGGCAGATAGGCCTTCACTTCTTCCAGAAGGTCTGGCGGCGTGTGATCGTCCGTGGTCCCGAAGTGGCCCTGCATCGGCGCTTTCAACGGGCAATCCAGGAACTGCTTCAAGCGTGTGCCGTAAAAGGAAATCCCACCGGCAATATCGAGCTTTTGAGCAGCGCGGACCGCAAGGCCACCGCCCCAGCAGAAGCCCATGACGGCAACCTTTCCGCCGTTTTCCTTTAACGCATCGACTGCCGCCGCCGCATCCGCGATGCAATCGTCCGTATCGATGGCAAGCATCAGGTCCCGGCCGCGGGTTGCCTGATCGAAGGGGATTACGGCGCCTTTTTCCTTTCGGTCGAACAGGGCGGGAATGGCAACTTCGTAGCCGAGTTTCGCGTAGCGCGCGGCAACGCCTTTCAACTGATCTGTCACCCCGAATATTTCCTGGAGAATGACGAGACCGCCCCGGCGTGTTCCCTGCGCCGCTTCAAACCAGCAATCGAACATATATCCATCTGCCGCTGTCAGTTGCCTCATCATTTCAAGTCGCTCCAGTTTGCGAGAATTCGGTTTAATGGACGGCGCCGCACATCCGTGCGGCGCCGGGAAGTGTCATTTACCGACCTTGATGCCGGCTTCCTCGTAATAGCGAATGGCGCCCGGGTGATAGGGAACCATGTTGACCGGAGCCATGGCATCGCGATCCGCACGTGCAAATGCACCGAACGACGCCTTCAGGGCCTCCTTGTTTTCGGCAACCGCCTTGGTGATTTTATAGACGAGGTCGTCACTGACGTCGGCATTGGTCAGCATCATCCACGGGATACGCATGATGTTGGCACCGCTGTCCTGAAGACCGTTGATCTTCTCGTTCTGCTTCAAGGACACAATGTCCCCGGCCGGAAGATATTTCTTGAACGCGGCGACACCGGCTTCGGAGTCGTCCTGCGAGACATAGCAAAGGCCGCCTCTGGACTTCAGCTTTACCGCCGCCTGCTGACCGGCACCGGAATTCAGGCTGACAAGCGCGAGATCGACCAGTCCGTCACCGAGCGCATTGATGCCGGCCACGAAGCTGGCTACCGGAACCTTCTTGAAATCGTCATAGGTCAGGCCGGCGTTGGCGAGACCTCCGGCAATGTAGAACGGAATGATCGTCGACGACGTATATTCCGATGCGATCCGCAATTCGGCTGCCTTCGCCTTGACATCGGCGATGGTCTTCAGGCCGAGGTCGCAGGGTGCCATCAATCCGGTGGTGAGCGGAAACATGACCCCGACCAGACGCATATTGGGGTTCTTGCGGTCGTAGTTGCCGGTTCCGGAGAAAGCGTATTCGGCTTCGACACCGTTTGAAAATCCGAAATCGACTTCACCGGAGTTAATCAGCGGCAGATAGCCGACAAGCGGCTGGGTGCGGGCGACGATGCCGGCGTCATTGGCGACCTTTGCGACCGCCTGCCCGGAGTTATAGGCAAGAGAGCCTTGCGCACCAGTGGCGATCGTCACCACCTGCGCATAGGCGCTCGCCACTGACAGGGCAGACACCAGCAGTCCGGCCCCGATCATCTTCATACTTGTTTTCATCTATTCCTCCCTTGGGTTGAAATCCATAATGTTCTTGTTCAGGCTGCGGCCGCTTTCCGATCCTTCCGTCTGTCAGAGAACAGAAGCACGGCCGTCAGGATCACGGCGCAGACCGCTGCGGGTACGTGGAAGTAATGGGTTTCGGTAAAGAAGCCGAACGGCAGCGCCAAAGCGCCCAGCACGCCGAGTAACAGGCGGACCGGGATACCGAGTTTCGAACTTAAGAAACCGACCATGGCCGCACAGATTGCAGACACACCAATACCGGCCAGAACCGTTGCCAGGATTATTTCACCCCATGTACCGTTCATCAAAAGCGCTGGTGTCGCAACGAAGACGAACGGGATGATATAGGCCGCCCACCCGATCCGCATTGCGGTCAATCCGGTCATCAGCGGCCCTTCCTTGGTGATCGTCGCGGCGGCAAAGGCCGCCAGGGCGACCGGCGGGGTGATCATGGACATCATGCCGAAGTACAGAATGAACATGTGTGCGGCGATCGGTTCAATACCGGCCTGCACCAGCGAAGGCGCAACCAGAGCGGCAAGCAGCACATAGACACCGGACGTGGGCATGCCCATGCCCAGAATGGTGCAGATGAACGCAGACACCAGCAACAGCAGGACGACATTCGTCCCGATCGAATTGACCAGGAGAAGCGTCAGCGCGAATCCGAGGCCGGTGATGTTCAGGATTCCGATGACGAAGCCGGCGGAAGCCACGACCAGGATCAGATCGACCATGGACGTCCCGGTTTCGGTAAAGACGTTGCCCAAAGTCTTGAGGGTCAGCCGTTCGCCGCGATATCCGCGTAAGAAACCGACCAAGACGATGGCAATAGAGGCCAGAAGGGCGGAATCTTCCGGATCGTACCGCCACCAGAACAAGGCAGCGAGCAGGACGCCGAAGGGCAAGGCAAAGTGCCAACCTTCGCGCAGCACCTCCTTGACCGACAGGGGCTCGTCGTCGCTCTGGCTGATATTATCGCGCCCGGCAATGAGATCCACCTGGATGAAAACGCTGACGTAATAAAGGATGGCCGGAACCAGCGCCGCGGCGGCAACCGTCATATAGGAAATGTCGAGGAACTCGGCCATCAGAAAGGCGGCGGCGCCCATGATCGGCGGGGTCAGCTGACCGCCGGTAGAGGCGACGGCCTCAATGGCGCCGGCATCCCTGCCCGTATATCCGCCCCGTTTCATCAAAGGGATCGTGACGACGCCTGTGGTCACCACATTGGAAACTGCGCTGCCGGAAATCGATCCGAACAGGGCCGATCCCACCACCGAGATCTTGGCACTGCCGCCGCGCGTGCGACCTGTGGCGGCCATGGCAAGGTCGGTGAAAAACGTCCCACCTCCGGCAGCGAAGAGCAATTGACCGAAGAAGACAAACAAGAGAACGATGATCGTGCCGACGGCCAGGGGCGTGGAAAACACCGCACTCGGATCGAAGCCGACATACTGGACGAGACGGACCGGAGTGAGAGCCTTGCCGATCAAATCGCCGGGAACCTTGTCAGCAAACAGCGCATAGATCAGAAACACGCCGACAATCGCGAACAGCATCCACCCAGCCCGGCGCCGAACACCTTCCATAACCGTTAGCGTCACCACTGCGCCAATAACCGTGATCTGCCACGGACGGTATGCCTGTTCCTTCAGGAGCCAGCTGAAATCATAAGCCGCGTACATCAGCACGGAGAAAGCGATGAGCGCGATTGCACCGTCCAGCCAACCGATGCCCGCCTTGGCTTCGCCCCGCCAGTTGTAACGCAAATAAGCGATCGTCAGGGCGAGGCCCAACTGGAACGCCATGTATTGCTGCTTCAGGATCGCAAATCCCAGACGGGTCGGCGCTTCGATATTCCACAGAATGCACGCGACACACATGAGCGTGGCAAAAAAGGCAATCAGCCAATCCGTGTAAGACCTGGGATTCGACACTTCGGTCATTGCCCGGCCTCATCATAGCAGCCGGTTTTGTCTATTTGTTTTTCGCCAGGTGCAGACATTTGCGCATTGTATATCAATGCGGCGTCCCTAACGGCCATGCCGCTACCCTCCCAGTATTTTTATATGACGCAATACGTTTCCCTGAGGGCATCTAACACCGGCAACTTGCCAAATGCACATAAGAAATTCCTATTTGTTATAAACAAAAGACAATCCATCCGCGTGCGCGAAGAAGCCCTCCGTTACAACTGCACTTCCGTCACGTTTCGGGCTTGTCAGTTCATTTCCGCGGATTACGATCCCCGCCACGCAGTCGAGCCAAGGCAAACACAGCAATACGGATTGTCTCGCCATTGCGCACGCAGAAATGCTTTCCGATTGCGACTGCCCGTTTCGGCGAGCGTGGCGCTTTCCTCGTTGAGGTCTTCCAAAGCCCGTTCGATTTCAGGCTTCAGGTCGTTGGTCTCAAGAAACTGCCAGTAAGGTGTTGGCGTGGTGGCGAAACCGTCAGATGCCCGGACGCCTTCCGGATCGAGCGTATTGACCGTATCGCCGAGGGGCGCATTCTTGCCCCCGGCCAGGCCAACATCCTTGCGTCCGCACTCCCTGAAACGGACGACCGTTTTATTTGGCCGCTCAATTTCCGCCCCTCTTCTTCCGTTCCGCTTTCTGAAGGCCCATCAGATAGGCCACCACATCTTCCCTTTCGCTGTCGAAAAGGCGGTAGGTGGTCATTGGAAAATGATCTTCTTTCAGGAATTGCACGAAATAGGCCCGCGTGCGTTCGGGACGCAGAACGATCTGCTCATAGGGAGGCGCCATATCCGGATCGGGTTTGTCGGACGCCCGCTGATGACAGGTACGGCACCATTGCTCGATTACGGCTTCTCCCCGTTCCACACTCCCGTCGGCGAGCACCGGCGGAGCCGACAAAACACAAGACAAGACAATCAGGCCAGCGGCTTTGTATGAGGCGTAGGATCGCATAGTTGGCGAAATTCCCTGTGTTGTGCATTCCCTGCCGCGGCTTCGCCTTCAATCAGCGTCGAAGCGCCCGTGGGCCTCTGTCGGCTCGCAGGACTGTCAATCCGAGCCCGGCTCGCTCGGTATCAACAGCACCGGGGCCTGTCGTTCACCGATCAGGTCCAGCCATCGGGAGAAAAGATTGCCGTTTCCCGGTTCTCTGGTCGCGATGACAAGCCGGTCCCGCTCCGAAGGCTTTTGAGCCGATATTCTTTCGTGTTTCGGGTACCGCAGATCCTCGACGGCCGCCTGACCGTGGACACGCTCTGCAATCCGGCGAGCAAAATCAATCGACTTGTCCTCGGGAGTTCTTGCCAGAGCCAGAATTCGACCGCCGCCCGGCCTTGAGCGGCGGGGAAGCAATAGCACGGCTGATTTTGACTGGCTGACCGCCTGCAGATATTGGCGATAAGGCTCGCTCGATCGTTCCAGAGGGCTATCCGGTTGGGAGAGGACCACGATATCGGACGCCTTCGCAGCCGTCCGGATGGCTTCGCTGACGGCCGATGTCATAACTTCGAAACGACTTCGTACCTTCCTCATGGCCGCTTCGGCCGCAACGAGTTCCTGCGCGCGCCTGGCCGCAGCCTCTATGGATTCCGCAAGTGAACCGATGTCCATCGCCTCGACGCGGTTGCCGAGAAGCCTGTACTCGCGAAACCCGGCCAATCGGGCGGCCCCCACAAGCTCCGGATCGCGAATAAAAATGCCGTGCAATTCAAGGTCCAAAAGGCCGGCGGCATCGACGGTCTGGCGAACGATTGCCGTGTTGAACGCGGCCTGATGAAATCCGAAAACGAGGCGCGAATAAGTGATCATGGCTCAGTTCCCCGGCTTATCTCCCTTGCCGTCTTCGGCGAGGCTTTTTCTGACCTGGGTAAAGGCTCCAAGTCGGTCTTCGATCATCCGATAGACAGAACCTTCGGTGAATTGCCCGTCGTCCTCCCGTTTACCCACCGGCTTGCCGGTTACCAGTTCCATCCCTTCATCGATGGTTGCAACGGGATAAATGGCGAATTTCCCTTCGTTACAGGCCGCGATCACATCCGCACGCAACATCAGGTGCTGGACGTTGGAGGCCGGGATCAACACGGCCTGCGTTCCGGTGAGCCCGCGCGCCTTGCAGATATCGAAAAAGCCTTCGATTTTTTCGTTGGCACCCCCGATGGCCTGAACGTCGCCATGCTGGTTGACCGAACCGGTCACAGCGAGATCCTGGCGGATCGGCACATCGGCCAGCGCCGACAACAGTGCATAGAGCTCGGCGGACGAGGCGCTGTCGCCTTCAACGCCTCCGTAAGACTGCTCGAAGACGAGGCTCGCCTGTACCGACATCGGGGCATTGAGCGCGAAACGGCCGGCGAGGAAACCGGACAGGATCAGGACGCCTTTTGAATGGATCGGCCCGCCCATCTCGACTTCGCGCTCGATGTCGACCACCTTGCCGGCGCCGGGCCGGACCCGGCAGGTAATCCGCGTCGGATGGCCGAAGGACTCACCTGCAATCTTCATGACACTGAGGCCGTTGATCTGGCCGACGCGGCTGCCTTCGGTATCGATCAGGGCGACCTTTTTAAGGACCTGTTCCTGAAGCAGTTCCCGCACGCGCGAGGCCCGATCGATCCTCTGATCGAACGCCTTTTGAACGTCATCCCGTGCGATCACGCTCCGTTCAGCCACCTTCGCATAGTGATTTGCCTCGACCAGCAGGTCGCGAACCTGGTCCGGAGACAGACCCAATTTGCCGGCATGCTCGATCAGGCGGGCGGAATTCTCCACGACCAGTTCCACACCGGAACGTTCCATGGGCAGAAGCTGTTCGCGCTCTATGATGGCAGCGACCGCCCGCGTCATCAGCGCTTCGCTCTCCGGCGTGCGCTCCATACTGTCTTCGAAGTCGGCCAGGACCTTGAAATGTTCCTGCAGTTCCGGATCGAGCAGCGACAGCAGGTAATAGGTGTAGCGATCACCGAAGAGCACCACCTTCAGATCGAGCGGGATCGGTTCCGGCTCCAGGGATATGGTGCTGGTGAGACCGATCAGCTGATTGATGTCCTCGATCTTGATCGTTCGACTCCGGAGCGCCCGTTTAAGAGCGGTCCAACTGAAAGCCTCCGTCAGGAGCCCGCGCGCGTCCAGGAGAAGATAACCGCCGTTGGCGCGATGAAGCGCGCCTGCCTTGATGAGCCTGAAGTTGGTCGCAAGGACCCCCTGGGCTGCTATGTGTTCGATCCGTCCGGTCAGATTGCTCAAGGTCGGATGCAATTCCTCGACGACCGGCGCGCCCTCCTCATGGTCTACCCGGCTCACCAGCAGGTTCACCTTGTACCGGTCGAAGGCATTGCCGGTCAGATAAGATTGCTCGCCTGCCTGCGCTGCCTCCTCATCCCTCAGGATAAAAATCGCGACGTTCTTGACGAGATCCTCACGGACGGCTTCCAGATATTCCACGACCCGTGGCAGGTCCGAATAATCAGCCAGGATTTCGTCGATCTCCGGATCGACTGCCGCCTGTGTCGTTTCGCTGTTCAGGTGCTTGGTTTCTTCGCGGCGCTGCTTTTCCCAGCGCGGAATCTGGCGAATGATGTGTTCGAGTTCCGTTTCCAGTTCCCGGATAATGGCCTGGATCTTGTTCCGCTCTTCCTCGTCCAGATTGTTAAACTCTTCGGGCGGTACGACCTTGCCGTCCCGTGAGGGTACCAGTGCGAACCCCATCGGGGTGCGCAGGAGTGCGATCTGCTTTTCACTGGCTTTTTTCTGCAGCTCGGCGAAGGCTTCTCCCTGGAGCTTCTGGTATTTTTCGTCGACGGCGCTTCTTTGCGCCTGATACTCGTCGCTCTGGAAGACGACCGGCAGTGCTGCCATCAGATCATCGACCAGGCCTTCCATGGCCTCAGCGAACCTGGCGCCGCGGCCGGCCGGAAACGCGATCGCCGTCGGCTTGTGCTGCTCCTTGAAATTGTTGACATAGATCCAGTCCGGCGGCGTTGACCGGTTCTGTGCGGATCCTTTCAAGGTCACCGTAACGGCTTCCCGGGCAAGGCGTTCCGAAGCCCCAAGGACGAACAGGTTGAAACCGACATTTTCGATGCCGGTTGCCACATCGATCGCCTCGATCGCCCGGCGTTGCCCCATCGGCCCCTTTAGCGGTGTCAGATCCTGAGTGGTCTTGAAATCCAGTGCAGACAGATCCGCGCGCCGCAGAAGCTGTTCGGGAGAAAGAGCTTGTATCGGCTTGCTGACCAACTTGGCCTGCTGGTCGGATTTCGATGATTTTGAAGCCAAGGCGGTCCCCTGTTGATACGAACTTCTTGAGGTCAAACTGACTGCGGTTCCCAAGCCATTCCCGGGAACCGCAGAAAAATTCACCGATGCCGATTATCGGTGGTGACCTGGCTTAGACCAGGTCTCAATAGAGCCGCCGGCTTCAGGACGAAACGGACACATTCATCGCATAAGGTCCCTTGTCGCCGATACCTTCACGGAATTTCACTTTCATGTCTACGCGAAGCTTCGTCCAGTCGCCGTTGGTGAGGTTGTCCATCTCGAAATAGACTTCGTCGCCGTTTTCCGCCGTAATAAAGCCGTAGCCTTCGCCTTCGAAAAGGCGGTCGATGGTTCCGTGCAGTATCTCCGCGTGATGCTTGACTTCGCGTCCTCCCATCACTCTGGCGCGTTCCCGCAACTGACGGTCAGCGGCTTCGAATACCTTGTTGATGAGAAGACTTAGATCGGGTGTCGCTTCGCTGCGCCCCAGCTTGTCGGAAACAGTAATGTTCTGACCCGGTACCTGCACTGTCAACTGGACATGGAACTCCTGTCCGGTCTCGTGTTTCTGCGAGGGTCCACTCACAACCACATTGCAGCTGATGACGTGATGGTGGAATTTCTCAAGGTCAGCGATCCGGCTTTCGATATCATCGCGCACGGACTGTGTCGGTTCCATGTGGCGGAAAGTGATGTTTGCCGGTGAATCCATTTTTCTACTCCCATCCGGCCCGGTTGTTTCGCGGTCCCATATGTGCCGCACGAGCCTTTAGCCATTTGACGATTCAAATCTGTTCCCGCTGTGGCGGCCGGGCATTGACCGTAATCAATCCTGCAGATGATCAGCCGAGATGGGTTGCCAGGAACTCTACAACGTGTGTTGGCGGGTATGGCTTTTCAGGCGGGTGAAGCCCATGGACAGATGCGCCCTGCGAATGTGACCGGCGGCTTCCGTATCACCCAGCCGCACCGCTTCGGTGATCGCGGCGATTTCTCCGGCGAAAATGGCAACCTCTTCGGCAAAATCCATCATGGGGATCATTTTCAACCAGATCCGGCAGGTCTGGTAAAACAGCCGCTCGGAGACTTCCACCAAAGGCTGATTGTCGGTCAGGCGCATGAAAGCATGAAAAAAATCGATATTCAGTCTGGCGAACACTTTCATGTCCGGCTCGGAGCATAGCGCTTCGGCCCGTTTCCTAAGCTCCTCGAACCGTGCCAGGGTCGTCGCGTCGGGATGTTTCGGGGAGAGACGACCGACCAGTTCGTTGAGTTCCATGCGCAACTGGTAAACCTGGGTCAATTCTTCCAGATTGACATCGGTCACGATCGTTCCGACGCCCTGGACCGACTGCAGCAGACCATCCGCTTCCAGGATCTTGAGCGCCTTGCGCAAGGGGCTGCGGCTGACCCCGAACTCGGCTGCGAGCGCTTCTTCGCTGAGCCGCATGCCGGGCGGATAATCCGACATGCTGATCCGCTCGCGCAGCGTGTCGTACATGATCTCGAACCGTTCCTGGGCGCCGTTTGCCTTTTCAAGCGCGGCTGCTAGTTCATCGGACGATGTCATGCGCGCTGCTCCAGGGTTGCTGAGAGACCGTGCAACATCTCCAGGCAGGACTGGAGCTGGCTGATGCTGACATACTCATCCGGCTGGTGAGCCTGGGCAATCGAGCCCGGACCGCAGACAACGACCGACATGCCAAGGGACTGGAACAGGCCCGCTTCGGTTCCGAACGCCACGACGTCGCACAGCTCGGACCCGGTCAGTTTGCAGACGATATCCCGGGCCTCGTTGTCCGACATGACTTCCAATCCGGTCACTTCACCGATGATTTCGGTAACAATGTGCGCGTCCGCTGAAACCGCCTGCATCTCCGGTAAAAGCTGCGTCCGGCAATAGTCTTCGAGCGCCTCCTTGATCAGGGTGGCATCCGCCTGCTGCACCGGCCGCATTTCCCATTCCACGGAACAGTTGCGCGCAATCACATTCCGCGCCTTGCCGCCTTCGATCCGGCCGACCTGAACGGTCGTCCATGGCGGCTGGTAGCGCTCGTTTGAGAATTGCGCGCCCGCCTTTACCGTTTCGCCCAGTTCCATGAGACGGGTCATGAAACGAACAGCATAGTGAATGGCATTGACGCCCTTGTCCGGATCGGAGCCATGCCCGTCCGTGCCGTGAAAACAGGTGGTATACTCGTAACACCCCTTGTGCCCCTCGATGACCCGCATGGAAGTCGGCTCGCCGATGATGGCAACCGAAGGCCGGATGTCCTGGGCTTTCAGTTCCTCCACCAGGTGGCGGGCTCCGAAGCAGCCGGTTTCCTCGTCGTAGGTCAGGGCCACATGCAGGGGCCGCTGAAGGGTCAACGCCGCATAGTGCGGGGCCATCGCCAGGACGGTGGCGATGAAACCTTTCATGTCGCAAGTGCCCCTGCCGAACAGCAGATCGCCCTCCTGGCGGAGCCTGAAGGGCTCCGAGGTCCAGTCCGCAGCATCTGCCGGGACGACATCCGTATGGCCCGACAAGACGATGCCATCGGGCGCGTCCGGGCCGAGCGTGGCAAACAGATTGGCCTTCTTGCCGGTGTCGTCTCGCGAGACCGTTGTTCGGAACCCGTGGTGTTCCAACAATTCCGAGGCGTAGACGATCAGTTCCAGGTTGCTGTCGGAGGACACAGTCGGAAAGGCGATCAGGCGGTCCAGGATCTGGATCGTCTCATTGATCAGGCTCATGATAACGCCACCGTCAGTCTTTCACGTAGAGCTTGCGAGGCTTGGAGCAGAAACATTCCGCCGGTCCCTGCTCCCTGATCAGTATGCTCTCGGTGATCTCGAGCCCCCAGTCGTCCATCCAGAGGCCCGGCATGAAATGGAAGGTCATTCCAGGCTCGAGGATCGTCTCGTCTTCGTTCCGGATCGAAATCGTGCGTTCGCCCCAGTCGGGCGGATAGGACAGGCCGATCGGATACCCGGCCCGGGAGCTACGCTCGATCCCGGCGGCTTCCAGCGGCTTTGCCAGGGCGCGTGCGATATCGCCCGCCCTGTTACCGGCAACAGCCGCTTCAAGCCCGGCTTCCAAGCCCTCTACCAGTGCAGCCTCCGCATCCTTCATGAATTGCGGCGGCTTTCCGAGAAAGATCGTCCGGCAGAGAGGTGCGTGATAACGGCGATGACAGCCGGAAATTTCGAAGAACGTCGCCTCTCCCCTTTCGAGCAGCCGGCCATCCCAGGTCAGATGCGGGGCAGCCGCATCGGCGCCGCTGGGCAGAAGCGGCACGATGGCCGGATAATCCCCCCAGGCATCGTCCAGGCCGCGAACGGCATCGGCGTAGATTTCGGCAACCACATCGACCTTGCGAACGCCCGGTTCGACCCGCGCGACGATCCCATCGATGATCTTTTCCGAAATCCGTGCCGCCTTGCGGATGTAGGTGATCTCCTCTTCCGACTTCACCGTGCGCTGCCAGTTCACCAGAGCAGTGGCATCGACAAAGGTGGCGTCCGGAAGCTCTTCGGTGAGGGTCAAATACGCCTTGGCTGAGAAATAGTAGTTTTCCAGCTCAACGCCGATCCGCTTTCCAGCATAGCCCTTGTCGCGAAGAATGGCGGCGAGGGTTTCCATCGGGTGCAGCTGGCTCGACTGGATGTATTTGTCGGCATATCTGGCGACCCGCTCCGGCGCCATCCAGACCGTCCTGAGCGCGCCATTGGCATCCTGACTGCGACCCCACCAGATCGGGTCCTCGTCATGAAATACCAAAACCCCCTGATGGACGTAGAACGACCAACCGTCATAACCGGTGACCCAGGCCATGTTTGACGGGTCCTCGATAAAAAGAACGTCGATATCGCGAAGTTCCATCTCCTTGCGGACCTTGGCGATACGGCGGTCGTATTCGGCGCCGCTGAACGGCAAATCATTCGCTGGCATGGTCGGTCATCTCCAAAACACCGATATTGTGCACAACAGTTCCTCCAAAACGAGTTTTACGCAAGCAATATTCGCGTTTACCCGTTGACCGTAATCCATTTTATGCAATGTTGTACACAACACGATACCACCCCATTTCAACGTCAGCTCCCGGAAGAGGAAATACGACGCATGTCCCTGTCGCTGGCCGATGTGTTCGCCGCACAACAGACCATAGCCGATCAGGTCGTCCGGACGCCGTTGATCCCTTCGGCCTTCCTCACGGAGAAAGCCGGCGTGCCGTTTCTTCTCAAGATGGAAACCATGCAGCCGACCGGCGCCTTCAAGTTGCGCGGCGCCACCAACGCCATCCTGAACGCGCCCGCAGGCACCAAGGCGGTCACCTGCTGTTCCACCGGCAATCACGGGCGAGGCGTCGCCTATGCCGCGCGGCAACAGGGCATCAAGGCGACCATCTGCATGTCGTCGCTCGTTCCGCAGAATAAAGTCGACCGGATCCGGGCACTCGGCGCGGAGGTGAGGATCGTCGGCACGAGCCAGGACGATGCCATGGCCGAGTGCCTGCGCCTTTGTAAGACGGAAGGTTTCGTCGACATCTCGCCCTTTGACGACAGGCATGTGATCAGCGGCCAGGGCACCACCGGACTCGAAATGCTCCAGGACCGCCCGGATCTGGACATGTTGCTTGTTCCCCTGTCCGGCGGCGGGCTTGCCGGTGGCGTGGCACTGGCGGCCAAGGCGATTAATCCGGATATCCGGGTCATTGGCATATCCATGGACCGGGGTGCAGCGATGGACGCGTCCATCAAGGCTGGACGACCGGTGGAGATCACCGAAGTTGCCAGCCTGGCCGACTCGCTTGGCGGCGGCATCGGCCTCAAAAACAAACTCTCCTTCGACCTCTGCAGAGCCTTGCTGGATGAGATCGTGCTGGTGACCGAAGAAGAGATCTACCTGGCCCTGCAAACGCTTTATTTTGAAGACAACCATGTCGCCGAGGGAGCCAGTGTCGTCGGCATTGCCGCTCTCCTGGCGGACAAGCTGCCGGCCCCCAAGGGACCGGTTGCCGCCATCGTGACCGGGCGCAATGTGGACATGGCCCAGTTTACCAACGTGATCAGCGGTCGACCGGTGCAACTCGGCGACACCACCGTGCAGGGCAGCCCCTATGACGCATGACATGAAAATCCTGACCGAAACGGAACTGCGCCAGGTGGTTCATCTGGATCTGGCGGCCGTCGATTGTATTGAAAAGGCTTTCGGCCTGCTATCGACGGGCGAGGTCGTGATGCCTCCGGTTCTCTCCATGGCACTCAAGGACGCCAATGCGGAAGTCGATGTGAAGACCGCCTTTGTACCGGGCTTCGACGGCTTTGCGATCAAGGTTAGTCCCGGCTTCTTCGACAATCCGTCGATCGGTCTGCCGAGCCTCAACGGACTGATGATCCTGTTTTCGGCGAAGACCGGTCTGGTGGAAGCCGTGTTCCTCGACAACGGGTATCTCACCGACGTCCGCACGGCTGCAGCCGGCGCCGTCGCCGCGCGACACCTTGCTCCGAAAGTGGTCAAGACCGCAGGGGTCATGGGGACCGGCGTACAGGCGCGTCTCCAGTTGCAGGCTGCTCATCTCGTCCGCCCCTTTGAAAAGGCCCTCGTCTGGGGCCGGGACCCGGACAAAGCGAAAGCCGCAGCAACGGACCTCACCAAGAGCCTCGCTGTCCCGGTTGAAGCGGTCGAAGACCCGGAAAGGCTCGTTTCGCTGAGCCAATTGGTGGTTACGACAACACCGGCAACCGAGCCGATCCTGTCCGCCGATTGGCTGCACCCGGGCCTGCATATCACCGCCATGGGCTCCGATCAGGAGGGCAAGAATGAAATCGATCCGAATGCCCTTCGACGGTCAGACCTCGTCGTCTGCGACCGGATTGCCCAATGCGAATTGCTCGGAGAACTTAGAAGCGCTCTTGCCGCCGGTGCGGTTCAGGATCAAAGTTCCGTCGTTGAACTTGGCGATGTCGTCAGCGGAAAGCATCCAGGCCGCCGAGGAGACGATGACATAACTGTCTGCGATCTGACCGGGACCGGTGTTCAGGATACCGCAATCGCCACCTACGTCCGGAGCCGTCTGGCGGGGACGGATACCGGCACCACCCTATCGGTTTGATCCGGATATTTAAGGTCTGCATCCGATGCTCAAATTGGACGACCGGGATCTACAAATCCTGAAAGTGCTGGCGAATGAGGCCCGCATTTCCAAGGCGGATCTCGCCAAGAAAATCAACCTGAGCCCCAGCCCATGCTGGAAACGCCTCGAACGGCTCGAGAAGGCCGGCATTATCGAAGGTTATCACGCCCGGATCTCCCTCAAGCAGGTTGCGCCTCACGTCACGGTTTTCGTCACCATCGAACTGGAACATCACCGAGCGGAATATTTCCAGAGGTTCGAACAGGCCATTCGCGATCGCGACGAGATAACCGCCTGCTGGGCAATCGGCGGTGGCCTCGATTACCTTCTGCAGATCGTCACCCGCGATATCGATACGTATCAGCGGCTCATCGACGATCTCCTCGACCAGGGGCTCGGCGTGGTGCGCTATTTCACCTTTGTCATGACGAAGGCAGTGAAAACCGGAACCTCCCTCCCCCTGGACCTGCTCGCTCCGGCAATTGCCACGGACGCCGGAGAAGCCGTCACCGGGGAAACAGAATGATCCTAGCCGACAAGGCGACTCTTCAGTCAAATCGTCTGCAAAGCCCCTCAAATTTGAACAATTCTTCTTCGCTCCGCCCGGTAGGTTTTAACTTGAACCAAACAGGGAAAGAGCGCCGTGCAAACCGTTGAAGACGCACCTCTTTGCAAATCTCTTTTTGCCCAGATCGGCAATCGTCACCTGATCAGGCAGTTCGGTTATGTGAACGGCCGGTGGCTGGAGTCGGATACCCAGGCCAATTTCCCGGTCACCGACCCGGCAGACGGCGCATGGCTCGGCGATGTCGCGAAACTCTCAGCCAGCCAAAGCGCCGAGGCTGTTGAATGTGCCGACAAGGCCTTCCAGCCCTGGGCGTCCCTTCTGCCTCAGAACCGCGCACGGTATCTGATGAGGTGGCATGACCTGATCCTGGAGAACCGGGAGGACCTTGCCATCATCATGACCCGCGAGCAGGGAAAACCGCTGTCCGAATCCCGTGGCGAGATCGATTACGCCGCCTCGTTCGTTTCCTTCTATGCCGAGGAAGCCAAGCGCCCGAATATCGAGGGCGTTACCTCTCATCTTCCGGATGCGGAAATGGAAGTGTGGCGCGAACCGGTCGGCGTCGCGGCTCTGGTCACACCATGGAATTTCCCCTGTGCCATGATTACCCGGAAGGCCGCGGCAGCACTTGCGGCCGGTTGCACCGTCCTGGTTCACCCTTCGGCGGAAACTCCGTTTTCCGCCCTTGCCCTTGCCGAGCTTGCCGATCAGGCCGGCTTCCCGCCGGGCGTCTTCAACGTCCTGCCGGGGGCGGCGCCGGAAATCGTAACACCGTGGACGGAAGATCCGCACGTCCGCGCGCTGTCCTTTACCGGCTCCACCGAAGTCGGCCGCCTGCTCTACCGCAACAGCGCGGACACGATCAAACGCCTGGTTCTGGAACTTGGCGGCCATGCGCCGATGCTGGTTTTTGCCGATGCAGACCTCGACAAGGCCGTCGAACAAGCGGTTTCGGCCAAGTTTGCCACCTCCGGCCAGGATTGCCTCGCCGCCAACCGGATATTCGTCGAGCGTCCCGTCTATGACGCCTTTTGTGACGCTTTTGCAAAACGCACCGCCGCTCTGACGACGGGCCCGGGAATGAACGACAGCGATATTGGTCCCATGATCAACGAACGTGCTGTCGAAAAACAGGAAGCGCATGTTCAGGATGCGCTCGCCCGCGGAGCCAGACTTCTGACCGGTGGCAAACGCCACCCGGCCGGATCCCTGTTCTTCGAACCGACGGTGGTCGCGGACGTTCCCCCCGACGCCCTGATCATGCGGGAAGAAACCTTCGGACCGGTCGCAGCCATCGCCTCCTTCGAAGGTGAAGATGAAGCCCTCCGGATCGCAAACGACACCGAGTACGGCCTGATCGCCTATCTCCATACGACGGATCCGCGCCGGATCTACCGGGCGAGCCGCAAGCTTGCCTACGGCATGGTCGCGGTCAACCGGACCAAGGTCACCGGCGCGCCGATTCCGTTCGGCGGAATGAAGCAGTCCGGCCTCGGGCGCGAGGGCGCCCGTTTCGGCATGGAAGCCTTCATGGACGTGAAATACGTCTGCCGCGACTGGGCGTGAACGGGAACGAAACCAGCCATTGAACGTTGATCATGTATGAAAGGAAGTCCGATGTTGAAGAATGACAGGCTCGACGAATGGGACAGATCGAGTTTTTTCCATCCTTCAACGCATCTTGCCCAGCACGCGCGTGGAGAGAGTCCGAACCGGGTTGTCACCGGCGGCTCCGGCGTCTTTATCGAAGACCGGGACGGCAACCGGCTGCTTGATGCGTTTGCAGGCCTCTATTGCGTGAACGTCGGCTATGGCCGCACCGAAATTGCCGACGCGATTGCAGAACAGGCCCGTGAACTCGCCTATTATCACGCCTACGTCGGGCACGGCACGGAAGCCTCCATAACCCTTGCGAAAATGATCATGGACCGGGCGCCGGAGCACATGTCCAAGGTCTATTTCGGCCTGGGTGGATCCGATGCGAATGAGACCAACATCAAGCTGGTCTGGTACTACAACAATATTCTCGGCCGCCCGGAGAAAAAGAAAATTATCTCCCGCTGGCGCGGCTATCACGGCTCCGGGCTGATGACCGGCTCGCTGACCGGACTGGAATTGTTTCACAAGAAGTTCGATCTGCCCTTGTCCACGGTCCTGCACACCGTCGCACCCGATTATTTTCGGCGCGATGACCTTTCCATGTCGGAGAGCGACTTCGTTGCCTATTGCGCGGCCGAACTGGAGGCCCTGATCGAGCGCGAGGGTGGCGACACCATCGCCGCCTTCATCGGCGAGCCGGTTCTGGGAACGGGCGGCATCGTCCCGCCTCCTTCTGGTTACTGGGAAGCAATTCAACCGATTCTGAAAAAGCACGACATTCTGCTGATTGCCGATGAGGTCGTGACCGGCTTCGGACGCCTGGGCAGCATGTTCGGGTCCGATCATTACCGCATGACACCGGACATCATCACGATCGCCAAGGGCCTCACCTCCGCATATGCGCCGCTTTCCGGCTCCATCGTCTCCGACAAGGTCTGGACGGTCCTTGAAAAAGGCACGGATGAATACGGCCCGATCGGCCATGGCTGGACCTATTCAGCCCACCCGATAGGTGCAGCCGCGGGTGTCGCGAATCTCGAATTGATCGACAAGCTCGGGCTGGTCGGAAACGCGGCCAAAGCCGGTGCCTACTTCAAGGCGGCACTCACCGACGCCTTCCAGGATCATGCCCATGTCGGCGACATCCGAGGCGAAGGGCTGATGTGCGCGCTGGAATTCGTCGAAGACCGTGCCGGCAGGGCCTATTTCGATCCGGCCCAAAAGGTCGGCGCGCAGATTTCGTCAGCGTTGCTGGCGCAAGGGGTCATTGGCCGCGCCATGCCACAGGGCGACATCCTGGGCTTCGCACCGCCGCTTTGCATCACTGAGAACGAACTCGACCGGGTCGTCGACGCGACCAGGCAGGCAGTAGCGGCGGTCTTGAAATAACGACGGGTGCTCGGATCGGTTTGAAACCGGCCCGACCTGCCCGAACGGACGAAATGTCCACAATGGAAGCTGTCGGCTGAACCAACCGCCGACCGCTTCCGGAAGATCTTTTTCAGTCGGTAACCGCCTTCGCGGTTCCGGCCTTTTTGCGTTGAACAAATTTTTCCCCGAAAACAGCCTCAAGCTAAATTTTGCAGCAGCGAAGGGTAAAAAATACTCATTTTTTTCCTCCACACCCCTTCCCTTCTCGCACAGATTTTGTTTTTCTTTCGCAGACTTAACCGAGCGGCATCAACAGTTACCCATCAAGGGATCGGGTGCCGGACGGTTTTGATGATAAAAGAAGTATAAGTCAGAACTTGGGGACAGCATGGCGGATAACCGGGGCGCGGCAGTACGCTACGAAAACGTCCAGAAGAGCTACGACGGGGAAACTCTGGTCGTTAAGAATCTTAATTTGGACATCCCACCGGGCGAGTTTCTTACGATGCTCGGCCCCTCCGGGTCAGGGAAGACGACCTGCCTGATGATGCTGGCAGGTTTCGAGCCCGCAACCCACGGCGAGATCTTCCTGAACGATCGACCGATCAACAACGTTCCGCCGCACAAGCGCGGAATCGGCATGGTCTTCCAGAACTATGCCCTTTTCCCGCATATGAGCGTTGCCGAAAACCTGGCGTTTCCGCTTCAGGTGCGGAATATGGGCAAGGCCGAGCAGGAAGAAAAAGTCAAACGTGCCCTCGAAATGGTGGAGCTCGGAGACTTCGGCAACCGACGCCCGGCCCAGTTGTCCGGTGGGCAGCAGCAACGTGTGGCAGTTGCCCGCGCGCTGGTGTTTGATCCCGAACTCGTCCTGATGGACGAACCCCTCGGCGCGCTCGACAAGCAGCTGCGCGAGCAGATGCAATACGAGATCAAGCACATCCATGAAAATCTCGGCGTCACGGTCGTCTACGTCACCCACGACCAGACCGAAGCACTGACGATGTCCGACCGGGTTGCCGTATTCAATGACGGCATCATTCAGCAGCTGTCCACGCCGGACTCGCTTTACGAGGACCCGCAAAACTCGTTCGTGGCCCAGTTCATCGGCGAAAACAACAAGCTGAGCGGGAAAGTCGTCGAAATCAACGGCAGCGAATGCCTGGTCGAACTCGACGACGGCACACGGCTGAAGGCCGACAAGGTCAATGTCAACGCCGTCGGCGACAGGACGACGATTTCGCTGCGTCCTGAACGCGTGGAGTTCGAGCCGAGCGACCAGATGGACAATCTCGTCAAGGGCGAGATCAAAGAACTCATCTATCTCGGCGACCATATCCGCGTACGCATGGATGTCGCCGGCAATGACGAATTCGTCGTCAAGGTCAGAAACCGTGGCGAAAAGCGCAAGCTGGGAACCGGGGACATCGTCCCGATCGGCTGGGCGCTTCACGACTGCAAGGCGCTCGACGCCGTTGCATGAAATCACTGGCAAGGCACTCCGCGTGCCTGCCCGGGTGAGAAGACGGGGAGATCCCGTTCATAACCAGAAAGAGGGAGCTATATCTATGAAGCTCAAAACAGCAATTCTTGCAGGGTCCGCACTGGCCCTGTTCAGCACCGCCGCAATGGCTGAAGACATGACCGTCGTGTCTTGGGGTGGTGCGTATCAGGCGTCCCAGAAAGCCGCCTACGCTGATCCGTATGTAAAGATGCATCCGGACATCAACGTGATCTGGGACGAGTCGTCCAACGAAGCCGTGGCCAAGCTGCGTGCCATGAACGAAGCCGGGAACATCACCTGGGATCTCGTTGACGTGGTCGCTTCCGATGCCATCCGTCTTTGCGACGAAGGCCTGGCCATGCCGATCGATCCGGACAAGGATCTTGCCGCAGCTCCGGACGGCACGCCCGCATCCGAAGACTTCGGCGACCTTCTGGTTTCGGAGTGCTTCATTCCGCAGATCGTTTACTCCACCACCTTCGGCTATCGCACCGATGTGGACGAATGGGGCGGCAAGACGCCCGACGACATCTGCGACGTGTTCGACCTGGAAGCATTCCCCGGCAAGCGGTCTCTCGAAAAGCGCCCGATCAACAACATGGAGTGGGCTCTTCTGTGCGACGGCGTTGCCAAGGACGAAGTTTACGACGTTCTGGAAACCGAAGAAGGTCAGGCCCGCGCCTTCAAAAAGCTCGACACCATCAAGGACCAGGTCGTGTGGTGGTCTGCCGGTGCTGAAACGCCGCAGCTGCTCGCCGACAAGGAAGTCGTGATCGGTTCCACCTACAATGGTCGTCTTTTCTCTCTGATCGAAGAGCAGAAGCAGCCGGTCGCAATGCTCTGGGACGCCCAGGTGTTCGATCTCGACGGCTGGATCATCCCGGCAGGCCTGCCGGAAGACCGTCTGGCCATGGTCAAGGAGTTCGTCAAGTTCGCGACCGATACGCAGCGCCTTGCCGACCAGGCCAAGTACATCTCCTATGGCCCGGCACGCAAGTCGTCGGCACCGCTGGTTGGCAAGCACGCCACCCTCGGCATCGACATGGCTCCGCACATGCCGACCGACCCGGCAAACGCCAAGAACACCTTCCTCTATAACTACGAATGGTGGGCGGATTACCGCGACGACATCGACGCCAAGTTCCAGGCTTGGCTGGCTCAGTAAGCCATTCCCCGACGCAGGACGGGGCCGAAGTCGGCCCCGTCCACTCATCTGATTGAAAAACCGGAACCGGTAGTCCAATGAGCGAAGCCACACAAACAGTTCTGACGACGCAGGACGGACGGCCCTTGAAGGCCAGCCTTCGGAAGGCTCTGCGCCGCGAAAAGATGCGCGCGCTCCTGTTGATCGCACCACTGCTGATATTCGTCATGATCACCTTCGTGGCTCCGATCGTGGACATGCTTTTCCGGTCAGTGGAAAACGGCATCGTTGCCGATACGTTGCCCAAGACGGTTCAGGCCTTGGCGACCTGGGATCCGTCATCAGGCAAGATACCGGACGAGGCCGTCTTCGCGGCCCTTGCCGACGACCTCAGCGTCGCGGTCAAGGAGAAGACCCACACCCGCCTCGGCTCGCGGTTGAATTACGAAGAATCCGGCATGTCCAGCCTGTTCCGCAAGACCGGCCGACGTGTCAAAAGGATGGACGACGGAAACTACCAGGAACAGTTCATCAAGATCGACAAGGATTGGGGCACGCTCGAAACCTGGCAAACGCTGAAACAGTTCTCGCCACGCTATACGGACGGGTATTTCCTTGCGGCGGTCGATGCGGAGCGGACCGCGGACGGATTGCAGATGAAGCCGGAGAAGGAACAGGTTTATCTGTTCCTGTTCGGAAGAACCCTTTTCCTGTCGATCGTCATTACGCTCTCCTGCCTCCTGCTCGGTTATCCGATCGCGTTTATTCTCGCCGCCCTGCCGCTCAGAACATCCAACCTCCTGATGATCCTCGTGCTGCTGCCGTTCTGGACATCCCTGCTCGTGCGAACGTCCGCCTGGAAGGTCCTCCTGCAGCAACAAGGCGTCATCAATGACTTCCTTGTCTGGATCGGCGTCATTTCCGACGCCAACCGTCTGGTCATGATCAACAATCAGACGGGTACGATCATCGCCATGACCCATATCCTTCTGCCGTTCATGATCCTGCCGCTCTATTCGGTCATGAAGACGATTTCTCCGTCTTATGTACGCGCGGCCAAGAGCCTCGGGGCAACAGACTGGACCGCATTCTGGCGGGTTTATTTCCCGCAGTCCGTGCCCGGTATCGGCGCCGGCGCCGTACTCGTCTTCATTCTGTCGATCGGCTACTACATCACGCCCGAACTCGTCGGTGGAACGAGCGGCATCTTCATCTCCAACCGGATCGCCTATCACATTTCCAGTTCGCTGAACTGGGGTCTCGCGGCAGCGCTCGGGACGATGCTGCTTGCCGCGGTTATGCTTCTCTTCGTGGTCTACGACAAGATCGTGGGCATCGATAACGTGAAACTCGGTTAGGGGGCTGATGATGAGTGACCTTCCTGCATACGCCTCCACCGGCCAGCGCGCCTGGTACTACGGCTTCCGTGTCATCTGCGGACTGATCTTTTTCTTCCTGATCTTTCCGATCCTGGTGATCATTCCGCTCAGCTTCAACGCCGAAAACTTCTTCACCTTCACCAAGGCGATGCTGGCACTGGACCCGGCCGGATATTCGTTCAAGCACTATCATGACTTTTTCACCAATCCGGACTGGCAACAGGCGCTGGCGAATTCGTTCATGATCGCCCCGGTGGCAACAATCCTGGCAACCAGTTTCGGCACGCTGGCGGCAATCGGACTGTCCCAGTCCCACGTTCCCTACCGTTCGGCCATCATGGCCGTGCTGATATCGCCGATGATCGTGCCGCTGATCATTTCGGCTGCGGGCATGTACTTCTTCTATTCCCGTATCGGCCTTCAGGGGACCTACTGGGGTGTTGTGATGGCGCACGCGGCCCTTGGTACACCCTTTGTGATCATCACGGTGACCGCAACCCTTGTCGGGTTTGACCGAAGCCTTGTCCGGGCGGCCGCCAGCATGGGCGCCAACCCGGTCACGACGTTCTTCAAGGTGCAGATGCCTCTGATCATTCCAGGCGTCGTCTCCGGGGCTCTGTTCGCCTTCATCACCTCCTTCGACGAAGTCGTCGTGGTGCTGTTCCTGGGATCCGCCGGGCAGAAAACCCTGCCCTGGCAGATGTTTACCGGTTTGCGAGAGCAGATTTCGCCGACCATTCTTGCAGTCGCCTCGCTCATGGTGGCGATCTCCATCGTGCTGCTGACGGTTCTGGAAGGTCTTCGCCGGCGGTCGGAGCGCCTGCGGGGTCTTACTCCGGGATAGCCCCCGGCTCCTGTTCCTCACAGAGGCCGGTGACGGTACGCCAGTCACCGGGGGATGATCGCGGAGCGATCTTTCTGGCAGACAACAAATTTCAATCAGGCCTGGCGGGCCGGCTTCTACAAGAAGCCGGCCCGTTTTCCGTTTGGCCTCCAATGCAAGGAGAAAATGAAATGAGTGCCGATATGGATCGTGTCTATGAAATGGAAAACGGCGAGAAGGCTTATCTGCCTTTTTCAGCTGCTGAAATGGACGGCCGGCAGGCCAGGCTGCGCAAGCTGATGGAGGCAAAGCGGATTGATGCCTGCCTGTTCACCTCCTACCACAACATCTGCTACTTCTCAGGCTTCCTGTATTGTTCGTTCGGCCGCAAATACGGTTTTCTGGTTACCGATACTGAAGCCACGACCATCTCCGCGGGGATCGACGGCGGCCAGCCCTGGCGGAGAACCCACGGCAACGCCCTCACCTATACGGACTGGCGCCGCGACAACTATTTCTTCGCGATCCAGTCACAGCTCAAGATGCCCAATCCGTCGATCAAACGGATCGGTATCGAGTTCGACCACGTATCTCTCGACCTGAAAGGACAGCTGGAGGCCGCCCTGCCGGGGGTGGACCTGGTCGATATCGCAGCCGACGTGATGGCCCAAAGAACCATCAAGAGCGTGGAGGAACATGTCCTGATCCGCGAAGGCGCCCGTATCTGCGATGTCGGCGGCGCCGCCACAGTGGAAGCGGTCGCGTCCGGCGTTGCCGAGCACGAAGTCGCGATTGCTTCCACCAACGCCATGATCCGCGAAATCGCCCGCTCCTTCCCGTTCGTGGAACTGATGGACACCTGGACCTGGTTCCAGTCGGGCATCAACACGGATGGCGCGCATAACCCGGTCACAAACAAAAAAATTGAACCGGGCGATATCCTCAGCCTGAACTGCTTTCCGATGATCTTCGGCTACTATACGGCCCTCGAACGCACCCTGTTTTGCGAACATGCCTCCGACGCGCACCTGAAGCTCTGGGAGATCAACTGCGACGTCCATCGTGCGGGGCTCGACCTGATCAAGCCCGGTACGCGCTGCTGTGACATCGCCACAGAACTCAATGACATTTACCGCCGCCACGATCTGCTGAAATACCGCAGCTTCGGTTACGGCCATTCCTTCGGTGTTCTCAGCCACTACTACGGACGTGAGGCATCCGTGGAGCTGCGCGAGGATGTGGAGACGGTTCTGGAACCGGGCATGGTCGTCTCCATGGAGCCGATGATCATGGTTCCGGAAGGCCAACCCGGTGCCGGTGGCTATCGCGAACATGACATCCTGATCGTCACGGAAACCGGCACCGAGAACATCACCGGCTTCCCGTTCGGTCCGGAACACAACATCGTTGCACCCTGAATCCGCTTCAGGCCGGAGAACCACGCGGTTTTCCGGCCAATCGGAACGGAATCCGTGCCGACATGATCTAGATCAATTCGCTGTCGCCCACCTTTATTTAACATCGCAATTAATTGGATCGCCGCTTAACCGCGACGCATAAGGGGTTCGTTATCCGGGAGGACGTCATGGGCGAAATCATACTGGCCGCCAAGATCACACATGTTCCGTCAATTCTGTTGTCGGAGATGGAAGGGCCGCTGAAAGGCTGCCGCGACGGGGCCATGAAGTCCTTGCGCGAAATCGGCAATCGCGCCCGCGATCGCGGCGCCACGACCTATATCGTCTTCGACACCCACTGGCTGTCGAACTTCGGCTTCCACATCAATGCCAATGCGCGTCACAAGGGCACCTATACCAGCCACGAAGCGCCGCACATGATCCAGGACCTCCAGTATGACGTTCCCGGCAATCCGGCACTTGCCGACGCCATCGCCGCCCGCGCGGCGGACAAGGGTCTGCAGATCCGTTCCCACCATGTCCCGACGTTGGCCCTCGAATACGGCACCGTCGTGCCCATGCACTACATGAATGCCGACGGTGCCCAGTCCGTGGTCTCGATCGCCACCCCGCTGTTCGCCGACTTCGACGAGATCCGCAAAGTGGGCGAAGCGGTCAGGGAAGCCGTTGAACAATCGGGAGAAAAGGCCGTGCTCCTCGCCAGCGGATCCCTATCCCACAAGCTCTGGCCGAACAAGAAGCTCGGCCCCGATGCCTGGAATTCCATCTCCAGCGAATTCAACCGGCAGGTGGACATGCTGGTTCTCGATCTGTGGCGCCAGCGCCGCTATCCGGAGTTCCTTGAAATGCTGCCCGACTATGCCGTCAAATGCGACGGCGAAGGCGGAATGGCCGATACGATCATGCTGTTCGCCGCCCTTGGCTGGGACGCCTACACCGGCGAAGCCGAACAGCTCTGCGAGTATTTCCCGAGCAGCGGCAGCGGCCAGATCAACGTCGAGTTTCACCTTTGAAGAGATAGCGATCTTGCCGTTCATCGTAACAAGACAGGCCTGCCACCGCAGGTCTGCCCGCATTTAGATATTGCCTATTTATTATTCACCTTATCCCAGATTGCATACAATCTAGCTTTTGCGGGAGAACATTTCTGGTGAGGGCCACGTAATAAGACGTCTTCTTGGCTTAATTTCATAACGTAATTACAAATAGTTAGTCGACCTTTTCGATCAATGCGAACCGGTTGGCACACGGGTTGCTTACTCCTTAACGAGGCCGTGGGCGGAGCTGTTCCGGCTCCCCCGCTCCAATCCCTAAGGAGTTGCACCATGCCGAAATTCGAACTCAACCGCCGTTCTCTCTTGAAATCATCCGCAGCCGGTCTGCTCGGTCTGTCGGCCGCCGGCCTGCCGCGCCTGGCGTCCGCTGCCGGCCTGACCGTGGGTATCGTCTATGTCGGCCCGCGCGACGACTTCGGCTGGAACCAGGCCCATGCGGTCGCCGCCGCCGCGCTGAAGGAAGTGCCCGGCGTAACCGTGGTGGAAGAGGAAAACGTGCCGGAGACCATCGCCGTTCAGAAGTCGATGGAATCCATGATCAACCTCGATGGCGCGGAACTGATCTTCGCTACCTCCTTCGGTTATTACAAGCCGTTCGTTCTCGATCTCGCCGCAAAGTACCCGGATGTGCAGTTCCGCCACGCAGCCCCCCTTTGGACCGACGCGGATCCGAAGAACGCCGGCAGCTATTTCGGCTATCTCGATCAGGCCCACTACATCGACGGCATTGCCGCAGGTCTTTCCACCACCACCAACAAGCTCGGCTTCGTCGCCGCCAAGCCGATTGGTACAGTCCTGCGGAACATCAACTCGTTCCTGCTGGGCGCAAAGAAGGTCAACCCGGATGCGACCGTTCAGGTCATCTTCACCGGCGAATGGTCCATGCCCGTTCGCGAAGCCGAAGCGGCCAATGCCCTTGTGGACGCTGGCTGCGACGTGCTGACCTGCCACGTGGACGGACCGAAGGTGGTGATCGAAACCGCCGAATCCCGCGGCATCAAGTGCTGCGGCCACAATGCCTCCCAGGCTCCGCTTGCCCCGAAGGGCTTCATCACCGGCGCCGAATACAAATGGGCCACGATCTACAAGATGTTCGCCAACGATCTGGCAGAAGGCAAATCCCTGCCGAACTTTACCGGCGGCGGGTTCGACGTCGACTTCGTCCAGAGCACGCCGTATGGCGCCGGCGCATCCGAAGCAGCGATTGCTGCAGCGGACGCCGCACGTGCGGATGTGAAGGCCGGCAAACCGATCTTCACCGGTCCGATCAACAAGCAGGACGGCACGCCTCTGCTGGCCGCCGGTGCAAGCCTCGACAACTACGACCCCGCCCTCGACCAGACCGATTATCTGATCGAAGGCGTGGTCGGTTCGATCACCTGAGGCACATCCCTGCCCTCACCCCGGCCCGGGAGCCGGAGTGAGGGCCTTGGACATCAGGCCAGAACAGGAAAACGGGCAACGGGGATATTCTCATGGTCGATGCGACCAAAGCGGACAGACTGGCGGCCGGACAGGGCAGCGCCCTGGCTGAGACACTCGACCGTTTCCTGCGGTCTTCCGAGTTCGTGATCATGCCGATCCTCGCGCTGATCGTTTCCGGACTGCTGTTTTCTATCTTCCTTCTCGCTCTCGGCAAATCGCCGGCCGACTTCTTCTCGCTGGTCTGGCGCGGTGGCTTCGGCACCAGCTTTTCCTGGCAGAACACGCTGGTGCGGTCTTCGCCGCTGATTTTCACCGCCCTCTGCGTCGCCATTCCCGCGCGGTTGGGTCTCGTGATCATCGGCGGCGAAGGCGCTCTGGTTCTCGGAGGCTTCGCGGCTGCCGCGATCGCCATCCCGATGATCCCCTGGGCGCCTTCTTTCCTTCTTCTGCCGGTGATGGCCCTGGCGGCCATTATCGCAGGCGGCATCTGGATCGGCCTGGTGGGCGCCCTGCGCCACTATCGCGGGGTCAATGAAACCATCGCGTCGCTGCTCCTGTTTTATATCGCCGTCTCGATCCTGAACTTCTTCGTGGAAGGCCTGCTGCGAGATCCGTCCGATCCGAACAAGCCCTCCACCATGCCGATCGGGCGCGACAACATGATCGGCGCCATTCCCGGCACCGATGTTCACTGGGGTCTGGTCTTCGGCATTCTGCTTTGCATTCTCCTCTATCTGCTGATGAACCGCACCACGTTCGGCTTTGCCGCCCGGATCACCGGTGGCAACCTGCGCGCGGCTCAGGCCCAGGGGCTGCCCGTCGGAAAGCTGATGGTGATTTCCTGCGCCATTGCCGGCGCCTGCGCCGGTCTTGCCGGCTTCTTCGAGGTTACCGCCATTCACGGCAAGGCCAATGCCTCGCTGATCGCCGGTTACGGCTTTACCGGCATTCTGGTGTCCTTCCTCGCCCGCCACAATCCGCTGGTGATCGTGCCGGTCGCCATTTTCCTGGGCGGCATCGCGGCCTCAGGCGGCCTGGTGCAGCGGCGCATGGATCTTCCCGACGCAACCGTTCTCGTGCTTCAGGGTCTCATCTTCGTGGTGCTGCTGGTGTCTGAAACCTTCTACGGCCGGCTGCCGTTCTTCCGGTCCAGGGGAGACCTCTGATCATGTTCGAAGATTCTGCCCTTGCCACGGTTCTGATGGCCATGTTCGCAGGTGCGATCCGCGTCTCCACACCGTTTCTGTTCGTCAGCCTCGGCGAGACGCTGACGGAAAAATCCGGACGGATCAATCTCGGTCTCGAAGGCACGCTGGTCTTCGGCGCCATGTCCGGATACGCGATTTCCTATCACACGGGTTCGCCCTGGCTGGGCGTGTTGGTCGCGGGCTTGAGCGGCGCGTGTTTCGGCGCGCTCCACGGCTATCTGTGCAAGCTGCCGAAAGTCAACGACATCGCCATCGGCATTGCCCTGATGCTGTTCGGCACCGGTCTCGCCTTCTTCTTCGGCAAGGCCTATATCCAGCCGCAAGCGCCCCGCCTGCCCTCCATTTCCTTCGGCTTCTGGACAGACGCACCGGCGCTGAAGCAAGCGTTGGAAATCAATCCGCTGTTCCTGCTTGGCATCCTGCTCGCCTTCGTCCTGTGGTGGGGGCTCAAAAATACTCGCTGGGGCCTGACGGTGCGTACGACCGGGGATAGCGCGCCCGCAGCCCTGGCGCTCGGCATCAACGTCAATCAGGTCCGCCTGTTCTCGACCATGGTCGGCGGTTTCTTTGCCGGCGTCGGCGGCTCGTTCCTGTCGCTCTATTATCCGGGAAGCTGGACCGAGGGGCTTTCCTCCGGTCAGGGGCTGATGGCCGTCGCCCTGGTGATCTTTGCCCGCTGGAACCCGCTTTACTGTTTCCTGGCAGCGCTTCTGTTCGGTGCTGCCGGCGCACTCGGCCCGGCCCTGCAGTCGATCGGCATTTCCCGCGGCTATCACTTCTTCAACGCGGCGCCCTACATCATGACCCTTTTGATCATGATCGCCAGCACATCTCCCAAGCGCTCCCTGAAGGGCGCGCCCGGCGAACTCTCCATCACCAAATAAGGAGCGGATCCATGAGCGGACTTGGAGGCCTCAACAAATCACCGAACGGCGTCGTTCTCGGCATGGTCCAGTTGCAATTGCCTGTGGTCACCAACGAGATCGAACTGGCAGCCCAAACCCAGGTCATCGTCGACATGGTCGGCAAGGCCCGGCGCAACATGGCGTCGATGGATATGGTCGTCTTCCCTGAATACGCACTGCACGGCCTGTCCATGGACACCAACCCGGCGATCATGTGCACGCTCGACGGGCCGGAGGTCGCCGCCTTCAAGCAGGCCTGTATCGACAATGACATCTGGGGCTGTTTTTCCATCATGGAACTGAACCCAGGCGGCATGCCCTACAATTCCGGCCTGATCATCGACAACAAGGGCGAGCTGAAACTCTATTATCGCAAGATGCACCCCTGGGTTCCGGTCGAACCGTGGGAACCGGGCAACCAGGGCATTCCGGTCATCGAAGGCCCCAAGGGGGCGAAGATCGCGCTGATCATTTGCCACGATGGCATGTTCCCGGAAATGGCACGCGAATGCGCCTACAAGGGTGCTGAAATCATGATCCGGACGGCGGGCTATACCGCGCCGATCCGCGACTCCTGGAAGTTCACCAATCAATCCAACGCATTCTGCAACCTGATGGTGACCGCCAACGTGTGCATGTGCGGCACCGACGGCACCTTCGACAGCATGGGCGAAGGCATGATCGTCAATTTCGACGGGTCGATCATCGCGCACGGCACCAGCGGCCGGGCGAACGAGATCATCACCGCGGAAGTCCGTCCGGATCTGGTCCGGGAAGCGCGGGTCAACTGGGGCGTGGAAAACAACATCTACCAGTTCGGCCACCGCGGTTATGTGGCCGTCAAGGGCGGCGCTCAGGACTGCCCCTACACCTACATGACCGACCTCGCCGCCGGCAAATACCGGCTGCCTTGGGAAGACGAGGTGGTGCACACGGACGGCACCTCCTGCGGATTCGACACCCCGACACGCGTGTTCGGTGAAAAGGCCATGAGCGATGCAGCGGAGTGACGAGCCATGAGCGTTGTCGACATCAAGACCGGTGAAGCTGTGACCTCGCGCGAAGGCCCGGTTGCCGCCAATCCCTATCCCTGGCCTTACGACGGAGATCTGCGGCCGGAGAATACGGCACTGATCATTATCGATATGCAGACCGACTTCTGCGGCAAGGGCGGCTACGTGGATGCGATGGGTTACGACCTGTCGCTGACCCGCGCGCCGATCGAGCCGATCAGGAATGTGCTCGCCGCCATGCGGGCACAGGGCTACCACATCATCCATACCCGCGAAGGCCACCGGCCGGATCTGGCGGACCTCCCCGCCAACAAGCGCTGGCGGTCGCAGCGGATCGGCGCCGGCATCGGCGATCCCGGCCCCTGCGGCAAGATCCTGGTACGCGGGGAACCGGGCTGGGAAATCATTCCCGAACTGGCACCGCTTCCCGGCGAACCGATCATCGACAAGCCGGGTAAGGGCTCGTTCTGCGCAACCGATCTGGAACTGCTGCTGCACACACGGGGCATCCGCAACATCGTCCTGACCGGGATCACGACCGATGTCTGCGTCCATACCACCATGCGCGAGGCCAATGACCGGGGCTTCGAGTGCCTGATCCTGTCCGACTGCTGCGGCGCCACCGACAGGGGCAACCACGATGCGGCGTTGAAGATGGTCACCATGCAGGGCGGCGTCTTCGGGGCGGTGGCGGACAGCGCCACTTTCCTGGCGGGAATAATGAACGCGGAAACGGGGAACTGATCCATGAGCCTGGCTGTCGAGACCCAAGCTGACATTCGCCGCGCGATCGGTGTCGAAACCGTCGGCATGTCCAAAATTTTCGGCAGCCTCGTTGCGCTGGACGATGTTTCCATCCGCGTCGCGCCGGGGTCCTTTCACGCGCTCCTGGGCGAAAACGGCGCCGGCAAATCGACGCTCGTTAAATGCATGATGGGGTTCTATCAGCCGACAAAGGGCTCGGTTCTGATCAACGACGCGGAGGTGGAAATCCCGAATCCGCGCGCGGCGCATGCTCTCGGCATCGGCATGGTCTATCAACACTTCACACTGGTGCCTTCGCTGACAGCGGCGGAAAACCTGGTAATTTCCCGGGCCAACGCGCCGGCGATCATCGACTGGGCGAAGGAACGAAAGGGTCTGGAAGCCTTTCTGGAGACCACACCGTTCAAGGTACCACTGAATGTGCCCGTTTCCGGGCTTTCGGCGGGCGAAAAGCAGAAGCTGGAAATCCTGAAACAGCTCTATCTCGACCAGCGTTTCCTGATCCTGGACGAGCCCACGTCAGTGCTGACACCGGACGAGGCCGACGAAGTGCTCGGTCTGCTGCGGGGCATGACCAGAGCGGGCGATCTCACCATCCTGATGATCACCCACAAATTCCGCGAGGTGACTGCCTATGCCGACGAGGTCACCGTGCTCCGCCGCGGGCGCATGGTCGGCGCGGGCAAGGTCTCCGATATGTCGGTCGAAGAGATGAGCCACATGATGATCGGTGACACCGCGATCCGGGAAAGTGCGGCCCGCCAGGTCCATGCGGATGCCAAGCTGAAGCTCGAGGTCGCCGGGCTCTTTGCCGAGGACGATGAACAGCTGCCGGCTCTTGAAGCAATCAACCTGAAGGTTCGCAGCGGCGAAATCCTGGGTATCGCAGGTGTCTCGGGAAACGGCCAGTCGGAGCTGATCGAGGTCCTCTCCGGCCAGCGCATTCCGTCTGACGGTCGTATTTTCATCGACGGCAAGCCCTATGAGCCGGAACGCAAGCTCATGGACAGTTTCAAGGTGTTCGGCTTTTCCGAGGAACCGCTGAAGAACGTTGCCGTGCCGCGCATGAGTGTTGCGGAAAACATGGCGTTCCGCACCTTCGACAAACCTCCGATCTCGCCGTTCAGGGGCTGGCTGTCGCCTGCCCCCATGCGCCAGAAGGCACGGGACCTGATCGCCTCCTACAGGGTCAAGACACCGTCCACGGAAGAGCCGATCGAAAACCTTTCCGGCGGCAACGTCCAGCGGGCGATCCTCGCGCGGGAATTGTCCGGTGAGGTCGATATCCTGATCGTCGCCAATCCCTGCTTCGGTCTGGATTTCGCGTCGGTTGCGGAAATCCGCGCCCAGATCATGGATCAGCGCAACCGGGGCGCGGCCGTGCTTCTGGTATCCGAGGATCTCGACGAAATCCTGGAACTCGCGGATACGGTCGCTGTCATGTCGGAAGGCAAGATCACCTATACCTCGCCGATGGACAAGACCGACCGGGCGACAATCGGCCATGCCATGGCGGGGCATCACTGATGATTACCGTAGATGCACAACCCTTCGGCTTCCGTTTCGATCCCGCGTCGGTCGCGCTGATTGTCATCGACATGCAGCGCGATTTCATCGAGCCCGGTGGGTTCGGCGAAACGCTCGGCAACGATATCTCTCACCTTCAGCGGGCCGTGCAGCCGACCGTCGATCTGCTGACCCTGTTCCGCAAGGAAGGCTGGCCGGTAATCCATACGCGGGAAGATCACCTGCCGGACCTGTCCGATTGCCCACCTGCAAAACGGGACCGTGGCTCGCCGACTTTGCGCATCGGCGATCCCGGCCCGATGGGCCGGATCCTGATCCGCGGCGAACCGGGCGCTGAGATCATCCCGGCCTGCAGCGCGATTGAGGGCGAGATCGTCATCGACAAACCCGGCAAGGGTGCATTTTACGCGACGGACCTCGGCCCCATTTTGAAAAGGCTCGGCACCAAAAGTCTCGTCTTCGCCGGCGTGACCACGGAGGTCTGTGTCCAGACCACCATGCGCGAGGCCAATGACCGCGGTTTCGAATGCCTGTTGATCGAAGAAGCGACCGAAAGCTATTTCCCGGAATTCAAGACCGCTACGTTGGATATGATCCGGGCGCAGGGGGGGATTGTCGGCTGGACGGCACCGCTTGCGGCGCTGGAACAGGCAATTGCAAAGAAGGCGGTATCGTGAGCGAGCCATTCGATGAAAAGGCCCATGTGGCACATATGCAGAAGGTCATGAGGCTGACCATCAAGGACGACTGGCGTCCGGCCGTCGAGGCGAATATTGCCGCGACCGCAAAGGCCGCGGAGTTTGTCATGTCCTTTCCTTTCGACGACGATCTCGAAGCCGCTCCGGTATTCGTTCCATGAGTGGGCTGCCAAGCGATCAGAAAAGCTGGACGGCCGCGCAGACGATTTCGGCCGTCGCTGGCGGAGAAATCAGCGCCGAAGCGGTAGCGACCCATGCCTTGCAGACCGTTGACAAGCTGGATCCGCAGATCAACGCCTTCACGGATGTGACGGCGGATCGCGCGCTTTCGGAAGCCCGGGCCGTGGACGAAGCCATCGCAAGGGGTGAGGAACTGCCGCTCGCAGGTGTTCCCTATGCGGTCAAGAACCTGTTCGACATGGAAGGTGTGACCACTCGCGCCGGATCAAAGATCAACCGGGAAAATCCACCGGCTCCTGCCGATAGTACCCTCGTTGCCAAGTTGAAAGGCGCCGGCGCCATCTTGATAGGCGGGTTGAACATGGGCGAATATGCCTATGATTTTACCGGCGAAAATGTTCACGACGGAAACTGTCTAAACCCGCATGACCTCACCCGAATGACCGGTGGCTCGTCGTCAGGATCAGGCGCAGCCGCGGCAGCGGGAATGGTGCCGGTGACCCTGGGGTCGGATACCAACGGTTCGATCCGGGTCCCCTCCTCCTTCTGCGGCCTGTTCGGCCTGAAACCGACCTATGGACGGCTGAGCCGCGCGGGATCGTTTCCTTTTGTCGGCAGTCTCGATCACCTCGGGCCGCTTGCCCGTTCGGCCGAGGACCTGGCGCTCGTTTTCGATGTCATGCAGGGACCCGATCCGAAAGACCCCGCCCAGGCGGACAAGCCGGTTCTGCCGACGATGCCGGAACTCTCCAAGGGCATCGACGGTCTCAAGGTCGCGGTTGCCGGCGGCTATTTCCGGCAGAAAGCCATGTCCGAAGCCTTCCAGGCCTTGGACCTGATTGCGAGTGCACTCGGCGCCATCGGCGAAATCGAGGTCCCGGAAGCGGCACGGGCACGCGCGGCCGCCTATGTGATTACGACTGTCGAGGGATCTTCGCTCCATCTGGACCGTATCCGCACGCGGCCGGAAGACTTCGATCCGGATACACGCGACCGGTTCATCTCCGGTGCCATGGCGCCGGCTGTCTGGGTTCAGCAGGCACAGCGGTTCAGGAGCTGGTTCCGCGCCATGATGCGCGAGCTCTTCTCTCACGTGGACATACTGCTGGCACCCGCAACGCCGTTCCACGCCCTGCCCTCAGGAACCAAGACAATCACCCTCGACGGAGAGGAAATGCCGGCCCGGCCGAATATCGGGATCTTCACTCAGCCTATTTCCTTCATCGGCCTTCCGGTCGCAACCGTCCCCGTTTGGCTGGAGGGGGCAAGCCTGCCGATCGGCGTCCAGGTGATCGCACCGGCATGGCGGGAGGATCTGGCGCTTCGGGTTGCCCATCATCTTCAAACCACGGGCGTCGCTTCCGCGCCCGTGGCCAATATTCAGTAACGACGAGGACTTTATGAACGACGCACGCTGGGCAGGACGCAATTCGGACAAGGATCTGGTCCGCGACCGGATCTGGAAAACCCTGGTCGACACGGGCGTGAATGTCGGCCCGGTCGACAGCCGGATCCCGAATTTCGCAGGCGCTGATCTTGCCGCCCTCAATCTGTCGAAACTGGACGCGTGGAAGGCCGCCCGCACGGTCAAATGCAATCCCGACCCGCCCCAGATCCCGGTTCGGCTGCGCGCTCTTTATGACGGCAAGATCGTTTACGCACCGGTTCCCGAACTTGTGAAACCCTTCCCCTTCGTCCGACTCGATCCGGAAAAGCTGGAAAAACAGGGGATCCAGTTCGAACTGGCCGCCGTTTCGCAAGGCTTCGTCGAATATGGCGAACCGGTCGAATTCGAGGACATGGAGATGCTCGACTTCGTCGTCGTGGGCTGCGTTGCCGTCACTCGAGAAGGCGGGCGCACCGGCAAGGGCGGCGGCTTTGCCGATCTGGAACTCGGCATCTTCCGGGAACTGAGCAAGCTCAAGCCGGACACCCTTCTGACCACGACGGTCCATTCCTGTCAGGTCGTCCCCAACGATCAGGTGATCATGCAGGCCCACGACAGCGCCCTGCATTATATCGCCACCGAACAGGAGCTGATCGATACGAGGACACCCTACCCGCAGCCGACCGGAGTCGCCTGGGACTTCGTCCAGGACGACCAGTACCGGGACATTCCGTTCCTGAAGACCCTGCGGGACCGCATCGTTTCCCGGGCGGGAGCACTCTGAGATGGAGATCGACAATCCAGATGTGAAGGCGGAAGTCGAGAAGGTCTTCAAGGAATACGAAAAGGCGCTTGTTACCAATGACGTCGAGGTGCTCGACCGGTTGTTTCTGGATGCTCCGACGACGATCCGGTACGGCGGCGGCGAAAACCTGTACGGCTACGCCGAGATTGCCGCCTTCCGGTCCGCACGGCCGTCGTCGGGCCTGGAGCGAACCCTCGACAAGACGGTCATCACCACCTACGGCACCGACTTCGCGACCGCATCGACACTGTTTTATCGCGACAATGCACCGGGAAAGGTCGGACGGCAGATGCAAACCTGGGTCCGTATGCCGGAAGGCTGGCGCGTCGTCGCGGCCCATGTCAGCGTGATTGACGCGCCATGACCAAAGCGCGCATCGGGTTGTCCCGGCACGCCGGCTGGATTAGGTGATTTGGAGATATTCCGCCAATGTCTCCAACCACCCAGGTTCCGATCGTGTCCGTAAAAACAGAAATAAAACCTGCGAGCCGTACCCGCACCGAAGACATCCGGCTTCAACTCGCCGATGAAATCGTCAAGGGCGACCTTGTGCCGGGAACCCAGCTCGACGAAATGGGACTTGCAGCGCGGTTCAAGGTTTCCCGGACACCGATCCGCGAAGCGCTGCGCCAACTGGAAACCAGCGGCCTGGTGGAACTGAAACCCCATCGCGGCTGTTTCGTCACCCGTCTGTCGGCGGACAAGCTGCAGGAAATGTTCGTGGCCATGGCGGAGATGGAAGCGATCTGCGCCGGGCTCGCCGCGATCAACATGACCCGGCAGGAACGTCGCGACCTCGAAGCTTTGCTCGAGACGTTGGCCGAACCGATGCGCAAGGGCGATCCGCAGCGCTATCACGAACTCAACGAAGAGTTCCACAACGCCATCTACGCCGGCAGCCACAACAGCTATCTGGCCGAGCTGACGCTTACCACCCGCCGGCGCCTTGCCCCGTTCCGCAGGGCTCAATTCCGCACGCTGGGGCGGCTTGCCCGCTCCCAGGCGGAGCATACGGATATCGTCGAGGCGATCCTGCGCGGCGACCGGGATGCGGCCGCAGACGTCATGCGCAGCCACATAGATACCGTGCGCAATGCGTTCGATACCTATGTGGAGCAGCTTTAAGCGTCAATCTTAGCGTGTCAGTGAACCCGCCATCACGCACAGCAGTTCGAACATAATCGAAACGCCGAGCCAGGCGGTGCCGCCGGAGGCGTCGAAGGGCGGCGAGACTTCGACCAGATCGGCGCCGATGATGTTGACACCTTCCAGCTCGCGGACGACCTGAAGCGCCTGGAAGGAGTTCGGACCGCCGATTTCCGGCGTACCTGTGCCAGGCGCAAAGGCGGGATCGACGAAGTCGATGTCGTAGGAGATATAGGTGGGCTTATCCCCGACGATCTCGCGCGCTTCGGCCATCACATCCTCTAGACCACGCTTGAAGAATTCCTCGATCGGGATGACCCGGATGCCGACGCTGTCGGCAAAGTCACGGTCTTCCCGGTCGTAGGTCGTCCCGCGGATTCCGATCTGCACCACCCGCTTGGGATCGAGCAGGCCTTCCTCGACGGCGCGGCGGAACGGCGTGCCGTGGGTGTACATGCAGCCGTCGAAGTAGCTGTGAAACAGGTCGGTGTGGCTGTCGAAATGGATCATGCCGACCGGCGCTTCCGAGGCAAGTCCGCGCAGGATCGGCAGCGAACACAGGTGGTCGCCGCCGCCGGTCAGTGGCACGATGCCCTTTTGCTTCACCTTCGCGTAGAACTCGGAAAAACGCCTCAGACTGTCCTGAACATCCGCCGGATTGGGCGCGACATCGCCGATGTCGGCACAATTGACCATCTCGAACGGACGAACGCCGGTGGCCCCGTTTTCGGCCCGGATCATGGTGGAAAGATCGCGCAGCTGGCGCGGACCGTGGCGCGGACCGGGACGGTTTGTCGTGCCGGTGTCCCAGGGGGCGCCGACAAGACCGATCTGGACATCCGCGATCCTCGGATCGTCCAGGGTCACATGCGGCAAGCGCATGAAGGTCGGCACGCCGGCAAAACGCGGCAGGTCGAAACCGGATACAGGCTGGTAAAACGGGTCGCTCATCGGTTCACTCCAACAGGTCTAATTCAATACATGGCGCTGCCGCCATTGGCGCCGTAGCACTGGCCGGTAACGAAGCGGGCGCCGTCACCGGCAAGATAGACGGCGAGCGCGGCAATTTCGTCCGGATTCGCAAATCGGGCCAGCGGGGTAGCAAGGTCTTTCGCCAGCGCTTCCGGGCTCATGGTGTCGACACTTGTCATGTCCGTATCGACTGGCCCCGGAGCTATGGCATTCACAAGAATATCGGGCGCTAACTCACGCGCCATGGAGCGGGTAAGCGACACGATGCCGCCCTTGGAGGCGCAATAGGCCGGCATGGCCTCCCGGCCCAGAAAGGCGAGATCGGACGCCATGCTGATGATCCGTCCGGGCGCTTGGGCGGTAGCCTGACTTCCCATAAGCCGGGCCGCTTCCCGCGAGACGAGGAAGGCACCCTTGAGATTGACGGCGATCACCTCGTCGAACTCGGCGGCACTGGTTTCGAGCAGCGGCTTTTCGCGCAGGATACCGGCATTATTGACCAGAACATCCAGACCGCCGAAGGCCTCCCCGATTTCCGCGACCATGTCGCAGACATCCTGCTCGACCGAAACATCGGCCCTTATTTCCAGCGCCTCCGGATCGAATTCCTTCAGATCCACCAGGGTCAAATAGGCTTCCGGATCACCCGGATGACAGATTGCGACACGCGCCCCTTCACGAGCGAAAGCAAGCGCAATCGCTCGGCCGATGCCGCGCGTTCCACCGGTGACCAGCGCCCGTTTGCCTTGAAGAGCGCCGCTCATACCATGACCTCGCCGCGGTCCGCATTGATCGCCTGGCCGGTAATGTTGGCGGCCGCATCGGAGGCCAGAAACAGATAAAGGCCGGCGACGTCTGCCGGCTCCATCAATCCGCCAATCGCCTGCGCAGAGACGATTTCATCCAGGAGCGCATCAGGTGCGGCGCCGGTCTTTTCTGCCATGGACTGAAGCGATCGCATGGCGGCCTCGGTCTTCACCCAGCCAGGGCAAACCGCATTGACGGTGATGCCACGGGGACCCAGTTCCTTCGCCCAGGACCTGGTCAGCCCGATCAGGGCATGCTTGGAGGCGATATAGGCCGAGAAATCCGGTACGGCGGTCTTGCCCCAGATAGACGAGGTGATCACCACCCTGCCCCCGTCCGGCAGTTTCGAAAGGGCCTCGCGCGTGACGTTGTAGGTCCCGGTCACGTTGACCGCCATAACGCGCGCGAAGGTTTCATCAATGGCAGGATCCGGTTCATCGAGCGGCGTCGGCCGTTCGAGGCCGGCGTTGTTGATCAGGACATCGATCCGGTCGAAACCGGCGATGGCGCGCGCGACATCACTCCTGTCGGTGATATCGCAATGGAGACCCCGAACGGATGACCCCGCCAACCCCGACAGCAGTTCGGCGGCCGCATGAACGTCTTCGCCTTCCGCCAGTATGGCGAGAGATGCGCCGGCGCGGGCAAATCCTTCGGCAATGCCATAACCGATCCCCCGGCTTGCGCCGGTGACGAGGACAGTCTTTCCGGAAAAATCGAAAGCCGCTTGCATGACCCGGTCCTATCCCAGCTCGTAGAATTCCCGTTTGACCGCTTTGGTAATGTCGCGCCGGTACTGGGCCGCGATCAGCGCACCCTTTTCCGGCGATGCGCCCTTGGCGGAGATCAGGGAGCCTTCCGGCGCCACCCATTCCTTGCGCGGCGGCCAGACGTCATAGCACGGCGCATCGCGCGGTGCATTGTCCGGCACGAGTTCGAACCGCACCAGTTCGGGGTGGAAGTTCATCATCAGCGAGGTTTCGAGAACGGCAGCATGTTCCAGCTCGATCCCCGGATAGCCGTCCGGGAACACCTGAGCCAACGTCTCTTCGGTCAGAAACTCCCAATGCTGCAGGCACATGATACGAACGCCCTTGTCGCCAACTTCGCGCATGGCAAGGTCGATACCTTCGGTCAGGAACCACAGATTTTCGTAGTTGCCGTCCAGCACACAGATGCGCCGGGCGCCGTGGCGCACCAGTTCGCGGATGATGTCGCGCAGGACAGCCGTCAGGGTTGCCCCGTCAAGGCCGGTGCTACCGGGGAAGAACGGACCGCCGGCGGACCGGGTCTGGGACTTGTAACCGTAGGTGACCGGAGCCGCGACGACACCGCCGACCTCGGTTGCGATTTCGCGGGCGATTGCCGACGGCAGCAGGTAGTCCACCGCCATGGGCAGATGGGGTCCGTGCTGCTCCAGCGCACCGGTCGGAATGAAGACGACCGGGTTCCGCTTCAGCGCGTCTGCATATTCCGGCCAGGTCATTTCCGACATCATGACGGGCGTTTTCGCGGGTGCTGTGTTGTTCATTACTTGGAACCTTCTTCGCGCATCAGGCGCATGATGTGGCGTTCAAGAGCGCTGTAGCCCTCAAGCGAAATGACCTTTTCCTTGTCGGCAATCCGCTCGCCAAGTTTGAATTCCGGCCTGATTTCTTCCTTCACGCGGCCCGGATGGCGCGACATGAAGACGATCTGGTCCGCGAGGAAAATCGCTTCCTCGATATCATGTGTGACCATGACGATGGTCGTGTCGGCGGTCTCGGCGATCTCCACCAGCAGTTCCTGCATGTGCCAGCGGGTTTCCGCATCGAGGGCCCCGAAGGGCTCGTCCATCAGCAGGAGTTCCGGATCGTTGGCGAGCGTGCGGGCTATAGCCACGCGCTGGCGCATACCGCCCGACAGCTGGGTCGGGTAGGCATCGGCGAATTTGGTCAGGCCGACCAGTTCGATGAAGTGATCCGCCCGTTCGCGCCGTTCGGCCGCCTGGACCTGATTGACCTTCATGCCGAATTCGACATTCTTGCGTACGCTTAGCCAGTCGAAGGACGTGTAGGCCTGGAATACCATGCCCCGGTCCCTGCCCGGGCCGTCGATCCTGCGTCCTTCCAGGTCGAGTGTTCCCGACGTGGGCGTTTCCAGACCGGCGATCATGCGCAGGACCGTGGACTTGCCGCATCCGGAAGGCCCGAGAATGACGCAAATGTCGTTCTTCTTGACCTCGAAAGACACTCCGGAAATGGCCTCCACCGAGCGACCCCGGCCGAGATCGAAAGTCTTGGAGATGTTCTGCAGCGACAGGATGGTTTCGCCGGGCGCGAGTGTTTCGTTTGCCTGGGCCATCACCGCTTCTCCTGCAGATAGGGGAACAACCACCGATGCAGGCGGTCGAACAGAAGGTCGAACGTCAGGCCGAGCACGCCGATCACGATGATGCCGGCCATGATTTCATCGGTGTGCAGGAAGCGGCGTGCGCGCATCATCATGGCCCCGATACCGGTGGTGGAGGCGACGATTTCCGCGATCACCAGGTAGGTCCAGGTGACCGCCAGCATCTGGCGCATGGCGACGACGATGTTGGGCAGGACGGCTGGCAGGATCACCGAGCGCACGATAGTGCCGCGGCCCGCACCGAGAGTCAGGGCCGTCTCGATCAGTTCATTGCGGACATTTTTGGTATGATCCATCACCAGCGTAATCAGGAAGAACACCACGCCGATGAAGAGCAGCGCCAGTTTCGGCGCCTCGCCCGTGCCGAACCACATCAACAGCACCGGTATGAACGACGGTGCCGGCAGGTAGCGCCAGGCAGAAACGAAGGGGTTGAAGATGGCCTCCGCCGCCGGGAATGCTCCCATCACCACGCCGAGGGGGATGGCGACCAGGGATGCAGCAAGAAAGGCGACAATCACGCGGCCGATACTGATACCGACATCGGCAGCAAAGCCGCGGTCGACGAAAAGTTCATAGATGGTCGTCAGCACCTTCTGCGGCGCCGGGACGAGAAGCTGGTTCACAGCCCCGGATTCGGTTGCAAGCAACCAGATGCCGAAGAAGACAACCCAGATGCCGATTGCCGATACGATGACCTGGTATCGCGACACGGGCTGGCGAATGGCGAAGAATGTCCGCCGGGATGATTTTTCTGAAACTGGATCAGGCATGATGCCCTCTGATTTCGATCAGCGGGAGAAAGGAAAAGTGCGGCTCGTATGCACAGTTCTATGAGCCGCACTTTTTCTCAGTTAGCCGTGAAGGACTGCCGGTAGCCGCTGGCTACCAGATCGCCCATCAGACTGCAGTCGATACCTTTTGCGGCATCGATTTTGTTATTCATCAAACCAAGCTTGATCCACCAGTCGTTGGTCAGCGTCACCACATCCGACATGGACCCGTTGGCGAGGCCGAACGGCGGTTCGCCGTCCAGAACGCCGCACATACGTGCCGACTCGTCAAAGTCGAACATGTAGATGCCGCCCTCGAAGCTCTTGCCGTTCGTGCCGATGACATAGCCGACGTCTTCCAGGGGCCACTGCAAATACTCTGCAATGAGCGCATTGGTTTCTTCGGTGTGGTCATGCCAGTAACCGAGGCCATCCCAACGCGCCTTCAACATCGCCACAGCCGCTTTGCGGTTCTTTGCGATGAAGTTCTTGTTCATGAACAGGGAGTCCATGAAGATCCCGGTTTTCAGCATGGCCGGATCGGCTGTGTTGACGACGCTGCGCGCGCCCTTCATTGCTTCCAGGACCTTGCTGATCCAGGGTTCGTACATGTAAGCCGCCGACAGGTCGCCGGAGAGCATCGGCCCGACCGCTTCATCGGCGTTCAGGTTGACCCATTCGACCTGATCCGGCGTGATACCCTGGCTGTCGAGCCAAAGACCCATCAGCAGGTGGCCGATATAGGCCTGCGGCGCGCTGACCTTCTTGCCCGGCAGATCTTCCGGCTTGACGTCCGGTGCCAGGATGATGTGGTCCACGCCGTAGGACGGGTTCATGAAGGCCACGTTGACCACGTCGGTGCCGCTGTCGACGGTCAGCGGAATGTAATCCGCGGTGCAGCCGTAGACATCGATCTGCCCTGCCGCCAATGCCGAGTGCCCGCCGAGCGGATCTTCGAAAATGGTGATGTTCATGTCGTAGTCAGGAACGAGGTTCTTTTCCTGAGCGACCTTCAGCATCGCATAGCCCGGCCAGGACACGCAGATACCGACGTTGATGGTCTCTTTCGCCTGGGCGGAAGGAATTGCGGCCGCGCCCGCAATCGCCAGCGCCCCAAGGAATGATTTGAATCCGTTTTTCATGGTCACGACTCCGAAAGGTTGGTTCTTGTTGTTGTTTTGATAATTTTTAGTCACATAAAAGTTTTTTGTGCAATACATTTTTTTAGACACTCAAGCCTATAAATGTTAGAAATCTCATATGTCATTCAAAAGCCGTTGGAATTCAGCTCATGAGCAATTTGCGCGAACGCCAGAAGGAAAGCCGGCGCCGAAAGATCCTGCAGGCCGCGCGCAAACAGCTGGTCGCCAACGGGTTCGAAGCCACAACGATCGAAACGATTGCCGAAGAAGCGGAAGTGTCTGCGGTAACGGTCTATAACTACTACGGGACAAAGACCGGTCTGCTGCTAGCCCTGGTTTCCGAGAGCGATACATTGCTCCTGGAGCGCATGCAGGAACTCCTGGAGACACCTTCCGAGACCATCGTCGATACCTTCTCCGCCTTTGCCGAAGTCATCCGGCAACACGCCCTTTCCTTCCTGACAAAACCGGTCTGGCGTCAGGTCATTGCTGCCAGCATCATTGAAGGCGATTCCCAGTTCGGCAGGAGCTATGCCCAACTCGACCGGGAACTCGCCCGTCAACTGACGAAGATCCTTGAGAAGCTCCGGGACCGAGGCGGTCTCGGCGCCGATGCAAATTTGGATGTGCTTGGCGATTGTCTTTTCCAGCTCCAGAACGCCCGATTCCTGCAGTTCGTCTCGTCGGACGACATGACCAACGAGGCTGTGGACCGGTATTTGCGCGAGGACATGGAAGCGCTCATGGCGGCGTGCCCTGACTGAACCGTCGCCACCGACAATCAAATGATTATTTAAATGGCAGAGGCCCGAAATGCCCTGCCCTTTTTTTATGCATTCCATTGAGGGATTTTGGGACAGGCGCCAGTAGGACTTTTTCCAACCGACCGGTAACCCATTATTTTTTCAATATATTTCTGTACAAAAACCGAAATCTGACACCGTTTGGCACAGGCCCTGCGAGGGTTGTGACGTGCAGCGCGCCTAGGGATCCGCTCTCGAATGAGAGACAGGACCGAGAGGTGCAAGCCGGACAGACGCAGGTCAGCCTGTCCATAGTCCGGTGACACGGCGGGACAAAAACCCGGGAGACCACTGCACAGGTTTGCGCGCGCAGACCTGCTCCCGGATGTGCGCGAGAACCTCGTTCAACGGCTGCGCCAACTGCGGCCCAGACAGGAGACGCGTACTGTTATGATCCGAACTTTCGCCAAATCCCTTTGCCTGGCAGCAGCGGTCGCTTTGCCTCTTTCTGCCTCCGCCGCCTTCGCCGAAGTGAAAACCGACTTCAAGGTCGCCTGGTCCATCTACGCCGGCTGGATGCCCTGGGGCTATCTTCAGGACTCCGGCATCATGAAGAAATGGGCCGACAAATACGGCATCAATGTCGAGGTGGTTCAGCTCAACGACTATATCGAGTCCATCAACCAGTACACGGCCGGCGAATTCGACGGCTGCGCCATGACCAACATGGACGCCCTCTCCATTCCTGCAGCCGGCGGTGTCGACACCAGCGTTCTGATCGCAGGCGACTATTCCAACGGCAACGATGGCCTGATCCTCAAGGAAGGCGGAGACCTTGCCTCGATCAAGGGCCAGAACGTCAACCTCGTCGAGCTTTCCGTCTCCCACTACTTCCTGGCGCGTGCGCTTGAATCCGTCGGCCTGTCCGAAAAGGACATCACCGTCGTGAACACCTCGGACGCCGACATGGTCTCCGTTTACGGCACGCCGGAAATCACGGCTGTTGCGACCTGGAACCCGATGTTGTCCGAAATCCTCGCCAACCAAAAGGGCGAACTCGTTTTCGACAGCTCCAAGATCCCGGGCGAAATCATCGACGCCATGATGATCAACACCGAGACGCTCAAGGACAACCCTGCCCTCGGCAAGGCCCTGGTCGGCGCATGGTTCGAAACCATGTCGCTGATGGCTTCCGACACGCCGGAAGGCAAGGCCGCCCTGGAATCCATGGCGGCGGCCTCCGGCACCGACCTTGCCGGCTACAAGGCACAGCTCGCAGCCACCGCGCTGTTCTACACCCCGGAAAAGCTGCTTGAATTCACCAACGACGCCAAGCTGAAGCAGACGACGAAATTCGTAGCCGAGTTCCTCTTCGATCACGGCATTCTGGGCGAAGGCGCTCCGAGCGCGGAATTCGTCGGCGTCGAATTTCCGGACGGTTCCGTATATGGCGATGCCAATAACGTGAAGCTGCGTTTCGACAACAGCTTCGTGGAAATGGCCGCCAAAGGCGCACTCTGACCCGTCAGGACCTCGCGTTCTTCAGAACGCGGGGTCCACCACTCCTATCGAAATTCCCGTTCGAAAGCAGGCCAGCCATGTCCAGCAAACTGACCGCCTTTACCGAACTGCCCGCCGTCGACGTCTCTGGCCTCTATGACAGGGAGCCGGAGGCACGACAGGCCGTGGCCAGGGAGCTTTACAAGGCCGCATCTGAGGTCGGCTTCCTCTATGTGACCGGGCATCAGGTGACCCGCGACCTGCGCGAACGGCTGATTGCCCAGACCAAACGTTTCTTCGATCTTCCGCTCGAAGAGAAGATGAAGATCTATATCGGCAAGTCGACCAGCCACCGGGGCTATGTCCCCGAAGGCGAGGAAGTCATGGTCGGCGGCAAGCGGGACCGCAAGGAAGCCCTCGACCTCGGTTACGAACTTTCGGCGGACCATCCGCTCGTCTCGGCCGGCACGCCGATGGTCGGGCCGAACCAGTGGCCGGACCTGCCGGGTTTTCGCGAAGACGTCTATACCTATTACGAGGCCATCTTCGACCTTGGCAAACATCTCATCCGGGGCTTTGCCCTTGCGCTCGGCCTGGAGGAAACCTTCTTCGATGACCTCATCACCGCCCCGCCCAGCCAGTTGCGCCTGATCCATTACCCTTTTGATGCCGAGGCCACCGATGTGCAGGGTATCGGGGCACATACAGACTACGAGTTCTTCACACTGCTGCTGCCGACTGCCCCCGGTCTGGAGGTCATGAACGGCGCGGGCGAGTGGATCGACGTGCCGCTCCTGCCCGACGCCTATGTGGTCAATATCGGCGACATGCTGGAGATCCTGAGCAACGGAAAGTTCGTTGCGACTTCCCACCGGGTCCGCAAAGTGAAGGAAGAGCGATATTCCTTCCCGCTGTTCTTCTCCTGCGACTACCACACAAGGATCGCGCCGCTGCCGGAACTGATCGCACCGGAGGGATCATCGAAATACGAGCCGCTGATCGCGGGCGATCATCTTTATGCCCAGACGGCGCAGAGCTTCACCTATATGATCGAGAAGCTGGCGCGGAACGAAATCTTCCTGCCCGACAACGCCAAGGGACTGTCCTCCTTCGGCCAGTTCGCCCGCCACGCGGACCAGCAGGACGCATGACGGTATGAAACTCATTAACCGCAAACCGTCCCGGCGCCTGACCCTTTTCCTCGGTCTGCTGCCATTCGCCGCCCTGCTCGTGACTTACATGATCGCCAGCGACATGCGGCTCGCGGTCAATCCGTCGGACAAGCTACTGCCGTCGTTCCAGACCATGGCCGACACCATGAGCCGGATGGCCTTCGAACCGGACAAGCGCAACGGTGATTACCTGTTGTGGACGGACACCGCCGCAAGCCTCTACCGCCTGCTCGCCGGGCTCGCCATTTCTGCGGTTATTGCAATTGTCATCGGCCTTGCCATGGGCGTGCTGCCGGTGGCCCGCGCTTTCTTTGCCCAGTTCACAGCCGCGTTTTCGCTCATCCCGCCGATCACGGTTCTGCCGATCCTTTTCATTACCCTCGGCCTCGGCGAGGCCGCAAAGATCGGGTTGATCATCGTGGGCACGACCCCGGCGATGATCCGTACCCTTGCCCAATCGGCCCTCGACATTCCGCGCGAACTTGTGATCAAGGCGGAGACCCTGGGCGCATCGAGCTGGCAGATCACCACACGGCTCTACCTGCCCCACATCCTGCCCAATCTCGTAGTCGCCCTGCGGCTAGGCCTCGTGCCCGCCTGGATCTTCCTGATCTCTGCGGAGGCGATCGCCTCGACCGAGGGGCTCGGCTACCGGATCTTTCTCGTTCGCAGGTACATGGCCATGGACCTGATCCTGCCTTACGTGGCCTGGATCACGCTGCTTGCCTTTGCCCTCGACCGTCTGTTGCTGATCCTGTCCAAGCGGGCCTTCTCCTGGAACCATCTGGAAGGAGATAGCCTGTGAGCCTGAAGCCCAAGCTCTCCGTCCGCGATCTGTTCAAGGAATACGACGGCGCTCCGGTTCTGGAACGGGTGAACATCGATGTCCCCGAAGGCGCGTTCTGCACCATCGTTGGTGCGTCCGGCTGCGGCAAATCCACTTTCCTGCGCATGCTGCTGTCCCAGGAACAGCCGAGCCGGGGCGAAATCCTGCTCGACGGTTCGCCCCTGCCGGAGGAACCGACGCCCGACCGGGGCATCGTCTTCCAGCGCTACTCGGTGTTTCCGCATCTGACTGTCTGGCAGAACCTTATCCTGGCGAAGGAATTCGAACAGGCACCGCTGACCGGACGCCTGTTCGGATCGGCGCGCAAGAAGGCACGCGACGACATTGGCGAGTTGCTGGAGCGCATCGGCCTGACCTCGGCCACCGACCGCTATCCGGCCCAGCTTTCCGGTGGCATGCAGCAACGCCTGGCCATCGCCCAGGCCCTGGTGAAGCGGCCGAAGATCCTGCTCCTCGACGAGCCCTTCGGCGCCCTCGATCCCGGCATCCGCCTGGACATGCACGAGCTTCTTCTGGGGCTCTGGCGCGAGTTCTCCATGACCATCTTCATGGTGACCCACGACATCAACGAGGCCTTCAAGCTCGGCACCCGCCTGCTGGTGTTCGACAAAGTTCGCCACGACCCGCAGGCACCCCACGCCTACGGGGCGACAATCACTTACGACCTTCCGGTCGACAAGACCGACCGGCAGAAAAAAGAACTGGCCGAAAAGCTCCTGCACGACCAGCCCGAATCCGCATGAGAAAAGGAAAACCTTCATGACGATCTTCGACAACCACGGACCCTCGACCCGGAACCGCGCAGCGGGCCGGCTGGATCGCTCCAAGCCGAGCCGCCAGCACCATCCCGACTTCGACAAGCTCTCCCTGCGTGGCTGGAAATCAGCGGAAAAGGAAGGCACCCTACCCACGGCCGCCTGGGAAAAGGAAAAGGCATGGGCCCTGCGCATGGGCCTGACCGGCTCGGACTGCCTCACCGACAAGTCGATCCCGACCTTCGCGCGCGGGGAACTGCCCCACTATGCCGGCATCAACACCTTCCTTAAGGCGCCCTACATCGAGGACGTTACCCAGGTCGGCGCCTATGATGCAGCCGTGATCGGCATTCCGTTCGACGGCGGCACCACTTACCGCCCGGGCACCCGTTTCGGACCGCAGGGCGTGCGCAAGATCTCCGCGCTCTACACGCCCTACAACTATGAAATGGGCGTCGACCTGCGCGAACAGATGACCCTTTGCGATGTGGGCGACGTGTTCACGATCCCGGCCAACATCGAAAAGACCTTCGACCAGATCACCCGGGCCGTCAGCCACGTGGTCTCCTCCGGCGCCCTGCCGATCATGATAGGCGGCGACCATTCCATCGGCTTCCCGTGCGTGCGCGGCATTGCCCAGTGCACCTCCAAGCGTATCGGCATCGTCCACTTCGACCGGCACATCGACATCCAGGAAAAGGATCTCGACGAGCGCATGCACACCACGCCGTGGTTCCATGCGACCGATCTGGTGAACGTGCCGGCCGTCAACCTGGTCCAGGTCGGCATCGGCGGCTGGCAGGTGCCGCGCGAGGGGGTGGAAGTCGCCCGCAAGCGCAACACCAACATCTTCACCATGCGCGACGTGGAAGAACTCGGCCTTGCCGAAACCGCCGCCCGCGCCCTGGAACTGGCGTGGAAGGATGCGGACGCGGTCTACATTTCCTTCGACATCGACAGCGTCGACTGCGGTTTCGTGCCGGGCACCGGCTGGCCGGAGCCGGGCGGCTTCCTGCCGCGCGAAGCACTGGAACTGGTCTCGCTCGTTGCCGCCGAAGGGATCTGCGGCCTCGAGGTCGTGGAAGTCTCCCCGCCCTATGACACCTCCGACATCACCGCGCTGCTCGCTACCCGCGTGATCGTGGACGTGCTCGGCACGCTGGTCTCCCACGGCAAGATGGGCTCGCACAGATCCATCATCGACAAGCCGGTATCGATCCCGGCCGGTCCGGACGTGGAGTAAGGCGAATGGGACACGGTCATCACCACCATCACCACGGTCATACCCACGACCATCCTCATCATGACCACAGCCACGGGCATAGTCACAGTCACGGGATGGGCCACAATCACGCCCACGCAGACGCCGATCACCTGCATTCGCACGTGCACGGCACATCGAGCCGGGAAAGGGTGGAAGAACTCAAGGTTCTGGCGACGAGCTTCGTCGACGGCTTCCGGGGGGCGGAAGACAAGACCAGCTACCTGAGACTGGCCGGCATTCCGTTCCAGCGGCCGGGCAAGGACGGGCTGACCATGAGCCTGGTCGATGCGGCCATTGCCTCCAACTGGCAGATCGGCACCGCCTCGCCGGCCTTTGCCTCGCGCGAACTGGTCTACATGCCCTTCCCCGGCAACATGGTCTCCCACCGGGAAACCATGACCTTCACCTATGTCTCACTCACCGAACGGGCCGATATCGACCTTGTCGACCTGCTGTCGGAACGCATCGAAAACGGAGAAACCAATCAATGAAACGCACCCTCACGGCCCTGCTCGCCTCTACCGCAAGCCTGACTGCTACTGCTACTGCTCCGGCTTATGCCCATTCGGGCGCGCATTCCGGCATTCACCTGGACGAAGCTGCAGCTCATATTCTCAGCTCACCGTTCCATGTAGCCGGCATTGCAATCGGCGCGCTGATCGTTGCGTCTGTCGTTTGGAAAGTTGCCGCAAAGCGTTAAGCCTCGGGATCAACTTCCCGGTTAGGGGAGCGTCTCTCAGACGCTCCCAATAGCCAGCGAGGGTGGCCGAGCGCCTGATGTTGACAGTGGGCTCTTGGTCTCCAAATACTGGCGGTCGCCGGGGTTGCTCCATAATTTCCACCTGAGCAACAAGCTGGCTTGGGTGCCCACCACGCTGGCGGAATAGTTTCCAATCGGCTTTGAGATCGGCCGGTCGGGTTACGCCAGCCTCGACAGGCGCTGGAAGAACGACAACACGACCTGCTTCCGGTCCAGGTTCAAAGCCTCGGCATCCGCCGCCATCCGGTTGGCCGCTTCCCACAGTTCCGCAAAGGGCAGCATGTCGGCTGCGCGCCCGCCGGACACCTGGCGCATCCGTTCATGCAACCACATGCGCCAGATATGCAGAAACGCCTCCCAGTTGTCGTCCTGGTTCCGGGCAGCGACAAGATCCCCGAGCCCGTGAAGGGCTGCGATATCGACCTTCGGTACTTGTCCCGCCAGTGCGGTGAACCCCTTGGCGATGGCAAGACCGTCGCCCGCCAGAAGCGTCAGGGCCGAGCGAAGACTGCCGTCGGCAAAGCGCGTCAGTTCTTTCAAGGCCTGCGGATCGGCTGTGGCTTGGGGCGCCAATTCGGACAGGCCTTCGGCGATTTCCGTTTCGCTTAAAGGATCGAGATCGAGCCTCCGGCAGCGGGAGCGGATCGTCGGCAACAGCCGGCCGGGTGCGTGCGACAGGACCAGAAACAGGCAACGTGCCGGCGGTTCCTCAAGGACTTTCAGCAGGGCGTTCGCCGAGCTGATGTTCATGTCGTCGGCTGCATCGACGATGCAGATCCGCCATGCGGAGGACGAGGCCGTGGTTCCGAAAAAGGAAACCGTCCGGCGCACTTCGTCGACCGGCAATTCGGTCTTGAAACGCTTCGCCTTGTCGTCCCATGGGCGGCGCAGATGCAAGAGGTTCGGGTTGCCCCCCGATGCTACCTGCATGAAGACCGGATGGGTCGGCGCGAGATCGAGATCGGACGCGGCTGCCACCTCCGTTCCGAAACGGTCCGGATGGGCAATGATGAACCGGGCGAAGCGGTAGGCAAGTGTCGCCTTGCCGATGCCTTTCGGCCCGCCGAGGATCCAGGCGTGATGCAGGCGTTCGGACCGGTAGGCGTTGAGCAACGCCTGTTCCGTCTCCCTGTGACCAATCAGCCGCGCACGTTCGCGCGGCAAGGGCATGCCGTCCAGCCGGTCCGCTTCCGGGACGTCCATGACATCATTTGCCCGCGCCAACGCCAGCCTCCACCGGTTCGGGCCTCTGGTCCGCCTGAGGCAATTCCTCGACGAAATGGGAGAGCACGGCCTCCCAGATCTTTTCCTCGACCGTGTCGGGGCTTTCACGGCCGTCGATCACGGCAAAGCGCTGCGGCTCCTTGCGGGCAAGGTCGAGAAATAGAATCCGTCGGCGCTCGTGCACCTTCATCTCTTCGTTCTCGAACCTGTCGGGGCCGTCTCCTGCGCCGGCTTCGGAACGGCTGGAGACCCGCGACATGCCGATATCGGCCGGCACGTCGATGAGGATCGTCAGGTCAGGGCGCACGCCGGCGACGGCAGCGGTTTCCAGCAGATCGAGATAGTTCGGATCGACCCCGGCCTCCCCCTGATAGACACGAGTCGAATCCGCGTAGCGGTCGCAAAGCACCCAGTCGCCGCGCCCCAGGGCGGGAATGATGGTGGTATCCACGTGATCGGCGCGGGCCGCGGCAAACAGCATGGCTTCCCCGCGCGGACCCAGATCCCGGGCTTCGCCGCTCAGCAGGATCCGGCGGATCTTTTCCGCCCCAGGTGAGCCGCCGGGCTCCCTGGTCACCACCACGGCAAGCCCCAAAGCTTCCAGCCGTTTCCGCAACCGGTCGATCTGGGTGGATTTGCCGGCGCCCTCGCCGCCCTCGAAGGTGATGAAACGTCCCTGCACTTATCCGCCAATCCCGGCTTTTACCCGATTGCCTGTCATAGGATTTTTAAAGCCAGCCGAACAGCAATTCCATCAGGCCGTCCAACGCCTTTTCCTGCATATTGCCTTCTGCCACCGCCGCACCGGTTTCCAGCGGTGCGCGATAGACGATTCCGTTCGAACCGATCACCCGCAGCTCTCCGGTCGCGGTTCCTGCTGAAACCGGCGCCTTCAGGGGGCCGGAATAGACAACGCGCAACCGATAGTCCAGCGTCGTTCCGCGCGGTAGCAGGACCGCCACATCGCTGCTCGCAACGAGCGGGACTTCTGACTGTGTGCCGCCGAAGACACGGGCATTGGTGATTGTGTCTCCGCGGGAATAGAGCTTGGAGATGCCGAAATATTCCCACGAGCCCTCGATCACCTCCTTGGCCGCGGCCAGGCGCGCCTTGTCGCTTGGAAGTCCGGCAACAGCGGCGATCACCCGCCTGCCGTCGCGTTCGACAGAGGCAAGGGCCGCGTAGCCGTCCTTCTCGCTCTGCCCGGCCCCGAGACCGTCCAGTTCCCGGATCTCGCCCAGAAGCGGATCCTTGTTGCGCTGGAAGATCTTGTTCCAGGTAAAATCCGGCTGGGAGAACATCGGGTAATAGGCGCGGTGATGCTCCAGGATGTAGTCGGCCAAGCGCACCATATCGCTCACGGTCGTCTTTGCGATCTCGCTCTGATAGCCGGTCGGATTGACGAAGCGGGATCCGGTCATGCCGATGTTCTTCGCCAGGGCCGTCATGCGTTCGGCGAATTTTTCCTCGCTGCCATCGAGACATTCCGCCAGCGCGATCGCCGCGTCGTTGCCTTGCGGGACGATCAGCCCCTGAAGCAGGTCGAGAACCTCGATTTCCGACTTGATAGCCGCGAACATGGTCGTTCCACCGGCCGGAGCACCGCCCGTCCGCCAGGCGTGTTCGCTGATCCGGCATTTCGTATGTGGAAAGATCTCGCCTTCCGACAGGGCGGCAAAGACGGTGGCGGCGGTCATGACCTTCGCTAGGGAACCGGGCTCGAATGGCCTGTCTGCCTCCTTGACAAACAGGATGCTCTTGCTTTCGGGCTCGAAAAGATACGCCATCGGCGCATTGGTTTTCAGCGTCTCGGCCCCGGCCTCGGGCACAGGCAAAATCAGCCCGGCCACCAGCAGCCCGGCCACCACGGTCAACACCTTGAGATTAAGCACCAACGATTTGCCAGCACACGACATTGGGGCGTCCTCCCGAATCCGGAAGAAGAGTCGCCTGCCCGGACGCCGGGTGCAAGCGTTTTCGACCCCGATTCAGGCTGTTTCTCAGTTCCCGTTCCGGGCAAGCCGGGACAACGGCACCGATCCGGCGGCCATGCCGGAGACCGCGTCATACGCGGCATTGATCCGGTTGTTGGCGCTATAGGACGACACGGCGCTTCCGCTCAGCAGATTGCGCGGAGTGCCGGCGGCCGGGACACGCAGGACGCCGAGCGTGCCGGAAGCAGCCCCAGCCGGGGCCGGCTCCGCGTAAGCGGCCGGTTGCGCGCTGTAGGCCGTTGCGGGAACCGGTGCGGCCTGCGGTACATTGGATTGAGAGAACGTATTGAGCGACGCGACAGCGATGGTCGACTGACTGGATTCGAATGCCAGCGCCGGATCATAGGCGACCTGATAGGTCGACCCGGTGTTAGCCGCAGACGCAAGCAGGACGGAACCACCGTAAGGCCGTGGAGCCGGCGCCGGCGCCGGACCGAAGACTGGAGTGGAGGGTGTCGCCTGAGCCATAAGGGTCCCAGGCACCGTCCCGCCCGGCGTGACCGCTCCCGGACCGCTGTAGGACGCCATCAGAAATGCTTCGTCATGACCGTCCATGCGCGCGCGGCCGACATATTCGACCTTCACCTTGGCGACACCGTGGCTCTTGGTATCCAGCATCGTCGCGACGCGTTCGGACAGATCGATCACCCGGTTTCCATGGAACGGCCCGCGGTCATTGACGCGAACGATCATGGAGCGGCCGTTGTTCAGGTTGGTCACCTTGGCGTAGGATGGCAATGGCATTGTGGTATGCGCGGCAGTCAGCGCATTCCGGTCGAAAATCTCGCCATTGGCGGTCTTGCGACCGTGGAAGGTCGGGCCATACCAGGATGCCAAGCCGACCTTTTTATACTTCGGATCTTCTTTCGGGTAGTACCACTTGCCGGCAATCTTGTACTTCTTGCCGACGATGTAGCGCCCGCCGCCTTTCGGCACGGGCTTTCCTTCGGCAACCACTTTCGGGCTGCCTTTGACACCGTATTTTTTCGGGCTGAATTTGGATTTCTGAACCGGTCCCGCCGTTCCGCAAGCAGCCAGAAAACCTGCCGCCATGACGACAAGAACCCCGGTTCTGAGTTGCGCACCAAGGATCGACCACCGGTTCCGGTCATCGGGTTCAATCGGCAAGCCGTTATTTTCGGCTGCAGTTTCACCTGGTGCGGCTTTCGAGCAGACGACCTTCATGCCGTCTTCAACGCCCATCCCTAGCATCCCGCCGTCCTACTCATTACGCGTTGGCGGCCCCGTGCACACGCGATTCCGTCTAGCACAAAAATACTCGCATCCTGCGCGCTTCGATTCCCCTTCGCGGATGAACACAAAGCGCCGGATATCCCGAATGCCCAGCCCCCGCTCAGGCATTTGTTTCAGCTACTAGCACGAATGTTCTTACTGCAAAGTGAATGCGACGTCGAGATGGGGCGAAGGCCTAATGGCCGTTTTCCCAAGGTCGGCGCCCGTTTGGTCATTCCATTTGCCTGTTTTCCGGAGACAAATCCGGACCGCCCTGTGCGTTTATGCCGCCATCGACCTGTTTGTGATGCACATCACAGAGCCATTTTCGGATCCCGCCTAGTGTGACCTTGTTGCTAGCGACCGCCCTGTCGCGAAGCATGCTGGGGTCACCACCCAGCTTTGGCCGCCGGTCTCTACCCTGCCCACGACACCACGACCGGCGGCCTTCCCTTCCAACTCCTTCAAGCCTCTGGTTTCGCCGCTTTTCCCACGACCTATTATCGTCTTGGGCGCATGCCTCTTGACTTTATCCGCCGAACACTGGAAACGGAGCGAGTGGATGGGTGGCCGAGTGGTTTAAGGCACCGGTCTTGAAAACCGGCGAGCGTGCAAGCGTTCCGTGGGTTCGAATCCCACCCCATCCGCCATTCCCTTTCTAATTCAGGCCCCTGATGCACCAACCGTCATGCCACCGCAGACGTAGAGCACCTGTCCGGTGACGAAGCCCGAGCGGGCGTCCAGCAGGTAGCTGACCGCGTGGGCGACGTCCTGCGGCTCGCCGATCCGGCGGACGGGAATTCCGTCGATGATCGCCTGCGTTCGCGGGGCCCCAGGCGGATTGGCCCGGTCGAACAGCTCGGTTCGGATCGGGCCCGGTCCGACGGCATTCGCCGTAATGCCGTATTCGCCCAGTTCCAGCGCCCAGGTCTTTGCCATGCCGATCAACCCCGCCTTGGTGGCGGAATAGGCCGTGCGCAATTCCTTGCCCAGGGCGGCCCTTGAGGCCATGTTCACGATCCGGCCGAAACCGGCCGCGCGCATGCCCGGGAGGAGCGCCTGGGTGCATTGCATGGCGCAGCGCAGGTTAAGCGCGACGACCTTGTCGAACTCCTCCAGCGTCTGATCGCCAACGGAAGCGGGTGCGACCATGCCTACGTTGTTGACCAGACGGGTGATCGGCCCGCCCTCCAGCGCCCTTTCGAGCGCGTCCGCCGTCTCCGCCGGATCGCAAAGATCCGCCTGGATGCCGTCACCGACGCGATCGATAACGACAGGTTCATAGCCATCTCTTCGGCATCGCTCGACGCAGGCTGCTCCGATCCCGGCCGCACCGCCGGTAATGAGAACCCGCTCCGTCATACCGTTGCCACCGGCGTCACCGGCGACCCGACAGCACCGGGGAGCCGGAGCGGCGGTGCCGTCAGGAGAAAGCGGTTGCGTCCGTTTTCGCGCAACCAGGCGGCCAGCGGTGTCAGGTGCCAGAGTTCGCCGAGCGGAATACCGTTCTTGAACAGGCAGTGCTCGTGCAAGGGCAAAGTCGAGCAGTTGTCCCGTTCGCACGGGCGCGCCGGATGGGCCTCGACCGCGTAATTGTCGGCGATCAAAGCGGCCAGTCCGCTGTCGGTAATCCAGTTGAGAAGCCGGCCGTCGCGACCGTCGAGCACCGCGCAGGAATTGTGCAGCCGCTCGGGATCCGGCGTCCGTCCCATATCGAGCACCATCTGAGCAAATCCTGTATGCAGACAGACCATGTCGCCCTGTTCGATGACGACTTGATCCTGATCGAGGATCGGCATCAGGGTATCGTAGCCGACATGGGAATGCGCATCGCCGAGATGGGCGCGCAGATCCACCATCACCGCCCTGCCCTGAATGCAATGCGCGGCCATGTTCTCGATCCCGAGAGCGCCGGCATTCGAGGTACTCTCCGACTTCATGTCAGGGCCAATCCCCGCATCTCCGGGCGATACGGGTCCGATGATCTCCGATCCGGCGCGATAGCCGTTGTAGAAGACGTGCTCCAACTCGCCGTCGCCGTCCACATCGAATTGCCCGCCGACGTGGGCAAGCGAATCCCATTGCGTGGAATACTGCAGATGCAGGATCGCAAGGTCATCGCAAAGGACATCTGTCGATCCGCTGTCCGGCCCCAGGGTCACGTTGAAATTGACCTGGCCGTCACGCAGGGTCGGCCGAAGAATCGGCGGCCTGCGGCGCGGGTTCAGATCGCTCCCGCCCGGATAATCCAGAGGAAGCGACAGGCAGAAGGCAATCCCCTCGACCGCCTCCGCCAATCCTTGGCGCAGCTTTTCCCGCGTGACCAGGTTCAAGCGTCCCAATTGGTCGTCCGGGCCGAAATCGCCCCAGTTGGACCCTTCCGGCCGGTGTGTCCAACGACGAGCCGCCATTGTCTATTCCTCCCAATTTTTCATCAGTTTATGCCTGCCCTGCCGGACTGCAAGTCCCGTTTCATCTGGCCGGCATAGGTTCGGTAATCGACTTCAAGGACATAACGATCACTGTCGAGATAGGTCTTCCTCTGGTCCGCCCGATGGGCCTCGACTTCCCTTTTTCGATCCTCCGGTCCGGACAAGGACATCTGCCCGGATAGAAGGCCGGCGATCCACTTTCCCTGGAGTTCCACCAGGGGAATGGTTGGGCCCACCGGCTGAACAAGACCGGCAAAAATCAGGCCCGGATAGCGCAGGGAAAGCATGCGCCGATAGAGACAGCCGGCCTCCTGCCGCGGGTCGAATACGTCGGTTGGTAGAAAGGGAAAGGTGATATTGTAGCCGGTGGCGTAGATGATGGCATCGAGTTCCTCGTTCGAGCCATCGACGAACGCGACAGTATTGCCGCGCAATTCCAGCACATTCGGCTTCACGCTGATGTAACCGTGGCCGATATAGGGCAACAGTTCCTGGCTGAGGGTTGCATGTTCCCGCCACATGGAATGCTTCGGGTGCGGCAGGCCGAACCGGCGCTGATCGCCAACGCCCAGCCGGATCAGCCACGACATGATCTGCCGGGTCACTTTGGTAGACAGCCGGAAGCGCCGGGCGATGGCGCCTGACACCTGATCGATCGGTTTGCCCATCAGGTATTTCGGCATGACCCAGGCACTGCGCCGTGTCGAGACGAAAACGTGCTTTGCCCTTCGCGCGATATCGACCGCGATGTCTACCGCGGAATTGCCGATCCCGACCACCATCACCCGCTTATCCGCGAAGGGATCGGCCGTGCGGTAGTGATGCGAATGGCTTTCCTGGCCATCGAAGTTTCCGGGAAAGCCCGGCAGCTTCGGATCCGACAAGTGACCGTTGGCAACAATAACCGTGCTGTATTCCCTTTCCTCACCAGTAGAAAAGCGGATCCGGAAACGCTCTCCGATCGGCTCTACGGATACAATCTCCGTCTTGAAGGTCACCAGGTCCCGGAGGCCGAAATGATCGGCATATTTCTCCAGATGTTTCAGGAACTGATCGTGTCTGGGGAAATCCGGAAGGTCGGGATCCAGAGGAAAATCGGAATATCCAAGGTTAGGACGTGACGTATCGATGTGAAGCGAGGCATAGCAGGAGCTTTGGCCGTTGTCGTTCTCATAACGCCACATGCCGCCGATATCGGAGCCCTTCTCGAATACTTCGACCGCAAGACCGGCCTCCTTCAGCGCCTTGGCAACTGTCATTCCGGAGGATCCCGCTCCGATGATGCAGATATCCGCCTTGGAACCGGTCTGTTCTGTCTCAGCCAAATCAGTCGTCCTTGTATTGGAGATAATCGAGGATCAGCGCCTCCAGGTCCGCGTCAGGCCCCAGGCCAAGACCGGCAGCATGGCGGGACACGAATCGACGTGGCCAACCATTGACGATGGCTTGAACACCCGGGTCCGGCCTGTAGGTGATACGTCCCTCACCACCGTGCCGAGCTGCCGCCTCAGCTAATTCAGCGACGGTGACGGACAAGGCCGGAAGATTGAGAGCACGCTTGGGCGGCAGCCGTTCAGCCGGTACATCGTGAAGACGAAGCAGAGCCGCGACAACGGCTCCGGCGGATACGATGGGCACAAGTGTCTCGGCCGACAGGAGAACGTCCACATCAATGCCTTTTAGCGGCTCGCGAATGATCGCGGCCACCTGGTCGGAGACCGCCGGTGTCGGCGCTCCGGGTCTCGTCAGTACGATCGGCAATCGCAGGCACCGTCCGTCGATCCGTCCGAGCCGGGAATAATCTGCGATCAGCAATTCGTTGATTGCCTTGTGCGTTCCATAGGTCGTGGCCGGAACTGGGTTGCAGTCGTCATCGACCACCTCGGGCAATGCCCCGCCGTGAATGGCTATGGAGGAACTGAAGATAACCTTTGGTCTGTTCTGCGCCATGTCCATGAGAACGCGGAGCGCCTCGACATTGACCTTGTAGGCAAAGGACGGGTCCGTTTCGGCCTGCAGGGTGAGCAATGAGGCCAGGTGAAACAGGGTATCGAAACCTTCGTCCGCCAGGCTTTCAACAAAGCTGTGGTCAGACAGATCACCCTGCCGGAGGGAGACGTCAATCTCCGTAGATACAGGACAAGCCGGAGGATGAACATCCGCCAGGACGATCCGGTGGATGGGTTTGCCGCCGATATGACCCACAGCGATCAGTTCCTTCAACAACCGGCGCCCGAGAAACCCCGCAGCTCCGGTGACAAGAATGCAGCTCATACCCCCTCCTCGACGTTCCGGAACGACTGTCTCACAGGCTCCGACAGACCTGCGCTTCCATGACGTACTCGCGAACTGCACACACAGCGGCTTTCTGGAATCCCAGCCGCCACAAACATACTACTTAGTAGGTTTTTAATTTGACATATCTAGACTGTCAATCATGCATGCGGCCGAACAGAGCACTTAACACGAAGCGATCGGTCGCCTATGAAAACGGATGAGCGATGTGGAGACCATTGTGACAAACAAAGCGCGAGAAGCAGGCGAGCCGCCGGCCGAACCGATTAAAAAGGTGCGCAAACGCGAGCTGAAGAAAGAGGAAATCATCTCCAGCGCGGCCAGTTGCTTCATGGAGCGCGGCTACCATGCCACAAGCATTGACGATGTGGCCCGGCGGCTCGGCAGCACCAAGGGCCGGATCTATCACTACTATGCCTCGAAGACCGACCTGTTCTTCGACGTCCACCGTGTCGGGATGACATACCTGTTCGATGCCCTTGACCCGGCCCTTTCAACAAAGGGAAACGGCGCGACCGTGCTGCGGGCGATGCTGTTGGCCCATGCGCAGGCCATGCTCGAACACCACACCTTTGAAAACGTCGTCGCCCAGGGCGTCCAGCTCCACCGGTTCGAGGCGACCACACCTGATCAGCGGGAAACCCTGCGCGAGCTCATTTCCAGCCGCGATAGATTCGAAAACCATTTCAAGGAAGCGATTGCTGCCGGTATAAGGGACGGCTCATTGCGAAAGGTCGACATCTCGGTGACTGCGAAGGTTCTGTTGGGAGGCCTGCAATGGTCGATCTTCTGGTACCGGCCGCGTGAGAACGACACCTCAGCAACCCGCAAGCGGCTCGCCGGCAAAATGGTCGATCCACTGATGGAAGGTGTGATCGCGCCCCGAAACTAATGCCCGGAAAGGCTATCGGCCATCAACTGCTCCGCAGCCCGGCTCAGATGGCGCTCTTTGTGGCTCAGGAGCATGAACGAACGGGCCGGCAATTCGAAATTGACACAGGCAAGTCCGCCTGCCGCAATCCACGGCGCGGCGGCCGCCGAGGAAACCGCACTTGACACCTGGCTTGAGCGGACTGCTGACAGCACGGCCTCATTTGAAGGCAGCTCCATCACGACATCGAGTTCGAACGCAGCGATCCCTTCTCTTTCAAGTGCTGCCTCGAAGGCAGAACGCGTCCCTGACCCGGGTTCGCGCAGGACCCAGGATGTCTTCTCTATAAGGTCCCGTGGCCTGGCGGGCCTGCCCTCCGAGAGAGGATGCCCCGGCCGGGTGACGATCATCAGCGCATCATCAGCAATATGGCGCTTGTGCAGGAGCGGATTATCGAGTTCCCCTTCGACGTAACCGATTTCCGCAGCGCCGGTTTCAACCGCCTTTGCGACCGTCTCCGTATTGCCAATGGAAAGCGAAAGCTCGATCCCGGGATAACGCGTATGAAACCCCATTAGAACGCCCGGAAGCCAATAGCTGGCGATGGTCTGGCTTGCGGCTATGGTCAACACGCCGCGCTGAAGCCCGCCGAGTTCCCCCAGGAAACGCTCGGCGGACCGCATCCGAGCCAAGGTCGCCCTGGCCTCGTCCAGGAAAAGCCGCCCCTCGGCGGTGATGACAAGGCCGCGACCGACACGGTCGAAAAGCTGAACCCCGTAAAAGTCTTCAAGCTTGCGCACCGCCGAACTGACCGCCGACGGCGTCAGATGGAGAGCCTCGGCCGCACGGGTCAGATGTTCGCGTTCGGCAACGGCCACGAAGATTGTCAGTTGCTCGAATGTCATGGCAGTGCGCATTTTGTTCGATTTTTTTGTACGTTCTTTGATATATTATCTCATTTTTTTTCACGCTTCAAAGGAGCAATGTGCATTGCACCAGCCTTCTTGAAAGCACCAATGATGTTCACGTCCCTGAAAACACCCCGGCTTATGGAAACATCTCTCTTTCAACTCCTGCCCGGCCTGGCGCTCTCGATCCTGGTTTCCGTGGCGGCCTTTGCGGCTGAAGGGCTGGAGGTGCAGCTGACCGGCGGCAAGTTTGTCGAGAACCTGGTGCTGGCCATTGTAATCGGGACAGCTGTCCGGACCTTCGTCCCCCTTTGGAAAGGGGTCGAAAAGGGGATCGCGTTTTCGGCAAAGCGGATCATGGAAGCGGCGATCGTGCTGCTGGGGGCTTCGATCAGCCTGCAAGCCCTGGAAGCCGCCGGATTTGCACTTGTCGGCGGGATCGTCGTCCTCGTGGCGTTCGCAATACTGGCAAGTTACACCCTTGGCAGAACCTTCGGCCTCAATCGCAAGCTGGCAATGCTGGTTGCCTGCGGTAACTCCATTTGCGGCAATTCCGCCGTCGCCGCGGTCGCGCCCGTCATCGATGCCGAAGGCGACGATGTTGCCGCGGCGATCGCCTTTACAGCCGTTCTGGGCGTTGCCGTGGTTCTCGCCCTGCCCCTGGCGCTTCACACCTTTTCGATGACGACGTCGCAATATGGCGTGCTGTCGGGCCTGACGGTTTATGCCGTTCCGCAGGTGCTTGCCGCCGCACAGCCCGGCGGCCCCATCGCAATACAGACCGGCACACTGGTGAAGCTCATCCGCGTCCTGATGCTCGGACCTGTCCTGCTGACACTTGCCGTCGGCAGAGGCCGGGAAAATGAAACCTCCATTCGGCTGAGTCAGATTCTGCCCTGGTTCATCATCGGCTTCGCACTGATGATGGGATGCCGCTCGGCAGGTCTCATCCCCCAGCATCTCGCCGCACCGCTCGGATACATCTCCAATACGTTGACGGTCATAGCCATGGCGGCCCTTGGTCTCACGGTCGACATCCGATCGGTTCTGCAAGCCGGCGGCCGCGTCATCCTGACCGCAAGTCTCTCAATCTTCATGCTTGTCGTCACAAGCCTCGGGCTGATCTTCCTGCTTCAAATCCACTGATCCACCCTGGTCCAAGCGCCTTTACGCTTGTCCCGCGGGCGGACAGACCGAACACGACACTGACGGGCGCAAACTCTTCCCCGAACAAAGACCGGCTTTCGGGTACCGGATCAGCCGGCTTGCGCAGCCTGCTGCAACATATCGTCATCCAGCCCCTTGACCAGATCCGCAATCGAGGTGGTTTCCAGAGGCGCGAAAAACTGATTAAGCGAGACTTCCAGCACCTCCTTGAACTTGCAGCAATGGAAAATGCTGCAAGAAGCCGGATCGCTGAAGCATTTTACAAGACAGAAATCCGTTTCGAACATTCGGATCACTTCCGCCAGAGATATCTCTTCCGGCGCCTTGTTGATCCAGATGCCACCGCGCCGGCCGGGGATCGAGGCGATCATCCCCGCTTTTCTGAGTTCCTGGACGGCAGCGACGACTTGAGACCGATGCCCGATATAGCGTTCCACCAAGTCGTCAATGGAGATTTTCGCCCCTTTCAGGAGCGACAGGTGAATCAGGATTTTGACAGCTATATCGGTGCGTTCAGTAAAACGCATTGCTAACATCCCAGCTCGTTATGGTTGCTCAGTCGCCCGCAACTCTATTTTTGGTTTATACATATAATTACCGAATATCTAAATTATCTTATCGATATAATCAGTAAAACCATATATATTTTTTGTATGGTTAACAACGACGCGACCACTATAGCTATTTATGATATAAGTTATATATTTTTATACTACACGCGGACGCTGTATACTGGTTTTTATTATATAAATTACGCAGGATATACCCATGATTCTCCCCGAAGGGTACGAACTTCGCGAATATATCGACTTCATTGACTTGAACCGCCAAGATGTCATCGCCGCTCGGAGCGCTTGGGTTGTCATCCGCCCCAATATAGACGATGTACTTAAGTACTTTTATAGTTCTCAAATAATGAAACAAACTACAAAGCAATTTCCGCGTTTTGATATTCCGAGCCTTATCGATAAGCAGATCGCCCACTGGGACCAGTTGTTTTCAGGCGGTCTGGACGAAGAATATGTAAGCCGCGTCAAAAGAATCGGATCCGCCCATCGACGGGTCGATATTTCGTTGCCTTACTACATCATTTCTTATGGATTGTTCTTGAATGAGTTCGAGAGGATTCTCCGATTTCACCATAAGAATCAGAAGGATACTCTTGATCTCATGTCCGGCATCAGAAAATTTATCCTCCTGGACCTGGCAATAGCGTGCTCTGGCGATCGAGCCCAGTCTTAGGGGTGACCCATTGCAGGAAGGCCAAATAATTTGAGCAGAATTTGATTTCTGTGGATATTTCGAGAATTACCGAAATTAAGCGGATAGTTCAGGCGTATTGAAGTTCATAAGGTCGCTGACGCGCCGTTCGTATGCGATATCCGGCACGAACCGCAGCTCGCTCTCTGCCCACTCACCGGTTTCGAATCGCCTCAGTTCGCCGCCTGGGCCAGAATCTTCATAAACTGCTGCGCATCGCTTCGAAGCGTGTTCGTATGCCGGCCGAGATCTTCGGCGGATGTGCGCACAATATCGGTCACGCCTGTCACCTGGGTCGAAGCCTCCGTAATTCCAGCGATAGATCCCGTAACAGATTGCGTTCCGTTCGATGCCGCTTGTACGCTCCTGCTGATTTCGCCCGTCGCTTCCTTCTGCTGTTCGACCGCTGCTGCGATAGAAGCGGAAATTTCGTTCATGCGGGCGATGGTCTGGTTTACGCTGTCAATTGCACTGGCGGATTGGTCGGTTGCGCCCTGGATGTCTTCGATCTGATCCCCAATCTCGGACGTCGCTTTTGCCGTCTGTCCCGCAAGTTCCTTCACTTCAGCTGCGACAACCGCAAAACCCTTGCCAGCCTCTCCGGCCCGCGCGGCTTCAATCGTGGCATTCAAGGCGAGCAAATTGGTTTTTTCGGCAATATCATTGATGAGATCGACAATTTCGCCGACGCGATTGACCGCCTGGGTGAGCGAGGTGACGGATTCTATTGCGACCGAACTCTGCGCTACCGCGGTATCTGAAATCTCATAGGACTCCGTCACCTGGCGTCCTATTTCAGTAACCGAGGCCGCGAGTTCCTCGGCCGCGGCAGCCACTGTTTGAACGTTGTTGGCTGCATCCTGCGAGCTCAGACTTACCGTATCGGCCTCCAATCGGGTACGTTCTGTTGCGCCTGTGAGCTGAACAGAGGCATCGGCGAGCTTGTCAGTGGCGGCTGTAAGCTGGCTGGTCGACGACACGATGGAGCTTTCGAAATCCCCGCTCAGGCGCTGGATCGTTTCCCGACGGTCACGTTTACCTGCTTCTATATAGACGGAAAGCGCGAGATCCATATCGAGCATGGCCGCCTTGACGATTGCGGAGCGGAGGCGCTTGTTCTCCTCACCGGCTTTCTTGTTGAAACCTTGCCATGCCTTGCTTCGGGCGATCGTGTCGCACAATCCGCAAATCAGGAAGCTGTAAGCGCCAATATACCAGCGCGGTTCAAGGCCGAGTTTATTGTGCACTTCGCCAATGGCCGTCACGGAGCGCACGTAGTCTTCATCGAAACGACCGTCGAGGATAATACCCCAATGCCGGATCTGGGCCGCCTTCGCATGTGCGATATGGGAATCATCCCGGAAGAAGCTTTTTGTCTCCGGAAACTGGCGGACATGGTCGTAGAACCGGTCGAGAATTTCGGGCATAACTGCCAGAACCCGATCTCGGTTATTGCTTAATGCTTCAAGATGATGTTTTTCCAGCCCGATAAAGCGAAGACGTTTATCGTCAGTTGTATTATCCCCTTCTAGTTTCATGGTACCGCCCCTCAATAACTAGCCTTAAACGGGGCAATACTTGGACTCGCATACTTAAAAAGATATTTATCCATGTAATTTATAACAATGCATCTGGCTCAAATCACAACCTTTTGGCGAATATCTTTTTCTACCTATAGCGCCCCGATGCCATCCGGATTTTTACCTACTCATTGAAATCAATGATTGAATCGCCTTTTCAGCACCCGCGCACAGCGCCTGCCAGCCGATGAACGTGAACTGGTTTGAATACGAATAAATTTTATTTTCGATTTTTGCGTGTGCGAACTACTATATCGAAGTGCCTGTCGGGATGAAGGCGGCCTACGGACGTGAACTGCGAACCCTCCTCTGAAGGGATCATGTGTTCGAACGGCTTCAGCCTTCGACCCGGTCTTCAAGACGGAAACGGAAGATCCGGGCGATCTGCTGCAGAGCCGTCTCGAACTCCTGGTCCATCTCATTTTCGATCCGGGTTTCGAAGGCCGCCAGGATCATGTCCTTTGTCGCGCCTTTCACGGCAAAAATGAAAGGGAAGCCGAATTTCCTCAGGTACCGGTTGTTCAGGTCGGTAAAACGGGAGAATTCGGCAGCCGTCAGTTGGTCCAGGCCGGCCCCGGCCTGTTCCCTTTTCGAGTCCTCGGCCATTTCGCCGGCCAGCGCTGCCTTGCCTGCCAGATCCGGATGGGCACGGATCAGGTCGAGCTGCCTCCCATGCGATGCATCGCGCATGGCCGTTTCAAACGCTGTTATCAGGTCTTCCCGAACCGCGAACGGACCGAGCGCATGCGCTTCTTCCGCCACCCACGGGCTGTGTTCGGCCACATCGCCGAACGCTTCGACGAATTCCGGCTTCTGCATCCGATTGATTTCGGCCAAAGTCCACATGGCGCCTCACTTCTGCTGGGTAATCCACGCGCCGAGCGTCGCCCGTTCCTCGTCGGTCATGCCGGTTTCGTTTCCAAGCGGCATGGTATCCGCCTGAACGGCCTGTTGCATGATCAGGTCGGCGTAGCGGTGGAGGTCCTCGATCGTTTCCAGTTGAACCCCCTTGGGGGCCTCTTCGAAGCTCTCGTGCGTCGGAACGGCTGCGTGGCACATGGCGCAATGTTGTCTGGCCATGGCGACAACAGTCGCATCCGACACCGCTTCGCTGCTGCTGAAATCCCTCGGCGCCGTCATGATGACCGCGACCAGAAGCCCGATCGCCGCAACCGGCAGAGACCACCAGAATTTAGCGAATTCATCGCCTGCTTCGTGCCGGTTGAAAAAGTGGCGGACCATGCCACCCATGACAAGGATGAGCGCCACCAGAAGCCAGGAATGCGGATGGCTGGTCAGCATCGGATAATGGTTGGAGACCATCATGACCAAGACCGGCAGGGTCAGGTAGTTGTTGTGAACCGACCTCTGTTTGCCCATGGCGCCGAGGGCGGGGTCCGGGGCTTCCCCGGCCAGAAGGCTGGCGGCAATCTTCTTCTGGTTCGGGATAATGATGCCAAAGACGTTTACCGCCATGATCGTGCCGACAAAGGCCCCGACATGGATGAATGCGCCCCGTCCGGAATAGACATGGGTGAAAAGATAGGACGCGCCCATGATCAGGGCGAAGACACATATGGCGAGGAGTGGCGTGTTCCGACCTATGGGCGACTTGCACAAACGGTCATAAATCAGCCAGCCGGCGCCCAGCGAAGCAACGGAAATAAGCACCGCTTCGCCAGGTGTCATGTCCAGCACCGACGGATCGATCAGATAGGAGGACGCATAGACGTAATACTGGACGACAAGAAGGGCAAAGCCCGTAACCCAGGTGAGATAGGCCTCCCATTTGTACCAGATCAGGTCGTCCGGCAATTCCTTGGGAGCCACGAGAAACTTCTCGACGTGGTAGAAACCGCCGCCATGGACTTCCCAGGCCGTTCCGGCAACGCCTTCCTTCATCTCCGCCCGTTTGCGCAGGGAAAGATCGAGCGCAATAAAATAGAAGGACGTGCCGATCCAGCCGATGCCGACGATCAGATGAGCCCATCGAAAAAGCAGGTTTAACCAATCCATTGCAAAGGCAAGGGTCATAACGGCATGTCCATGTTTTCAGGAAGTTCGTGACATCCGGAGCAGCAAGCTCCGGATGTCTTATTCATCCGGCCGTCAATTCGGCCAAAATTTATCTCACTGCGGCAGCTTGTCGTCGATGCCTTTGACGTACCAGTTCATGCCAAGTATCGCGCCATCATCAAGCGTCACGCCCTCTTCGGCAGCAACCGATCCGTCCTGCTTGGTGATCGGGCCGGTGAAGGGCTCCCAGCCGGCAATGATCTTGGCTTCGGTTTCCTTGGCCATGGCGACCACGTCTTCCGGCAGGTTCGTGTAAGGCGCCATGACGACATGGCCTTCGGCAAGACCGGCCCAGGTCGACTTGGCTTCCCACGTACCGTCCAGCGCTTCCTGGATCCGCTCTATGTAATACGGGCCCCAGTCGTCGACGATCGCGGTGTACTGGGCTTTCGGAGCAAAGGCGATCTGGTCGGAGGCCTGACCGAATCCATGCACTCCGCGTTCTTCAGCCACCTGCAGCGGCGCGGTGGAATCGGTGTGCTGGGTGATCACATCGGCACCCTGATCGATCAGGGCCTTGGCCGCATCCGCTTCCTTGCCCGGATCGAACCAGCTGTTGACCCAGACAACCTTCAGCTTGAAATCCGGGTTGACGGACTGCGCTCCGAGCATGAAGGCATTGATGCCGGCCACCACTTCCGGGATCGGGAAGGAGGCGATATAGCCGGCGGTGCCGGTCTTGGACGTTTTGGCCGCAATCTGGCCGATGATGTAGCGGCCTTCGTGGAACTTGGAGTTATAGGTCGCAACATTGGCCGCCGTCTTGTAGCCGGTGGCGTGTTCGAACTTCACCTTCGGATATTTCTTCGCCACCTTGATGGTCGGGTTCATGTAGCCGAAGGACGTGGTGAAGATGATGCCGCAGCCGTCACGGGCGAAGCGCTCGATGGCACGTTCCGCGTCCGGGCCTTCCGGCACGCTTTCCAGATAAGCGGTTTCGACCTTGTCACCGAAGTGTTTTTCAACGTCCTTGCGCCCCTGGTCATGCTGATAACTCCAGCCGAAGTCGCCGACCGGGCCGACATAGATGAAACAGGCCTTGAGATCGGCAGCAGAGGCTGCAGAGGAAGCGGCTGCAAATGCAATTGCTGCGACTGTCGCTTTCAGAATGTTCTTCATTTTGACTATCCCCTCAGGATGGTGTTCGACATGCGGTCTGCTTCAGGACATGCCACATCCGGACCGCATCGGATGCCGCATTCGGGCAGGTGCATTTCTCCCTTCACCTGTCCGGAACGAACGGCTTGCCGAGGCAGGCCGGGGTATTCACGAGCGTCAGCCTGCGGTTGGCCGATATCAGGACGAGCACCACGATGGTTGCCAGATACGGCAGGCTCGACAGAAACTGGGATGGTATGCCCGCACCCAGCGCCTGTGCATGGAAAGTCAGCACCGTGACCGCGCCAAAGAGGTAGGCGCCTGCGATTACACGCATGGGCAGCCAGGAGGAAAACACCACCAGCGCCAGCGCGATCCAGCCGCGGCCGGCGGTCATGTTCTCCACCCATTGCGGCGTATAGGCAAGCGACATGTAACTGCCGGCAAGCCCTGCGCATCCGCCCCCGAACAGGACCGCCAGAAAGCGGACCTTCAGGACGGAATAGCCAAGCGCATGGGCGGAAGTGTGATTGTCCCCGACCGCGCGCAAGATCAGCCCGATACGCGTGCGGAACAGGCAATAGGAAACGATCCCCACCAGGGCAAAACTCAGGTAGACGATTGCGTCCTGCTGAAAAAACACCGGACCAATGAACGGGATCTCCGACAGGACAGGGATATCCAGCTCCGGCAATCGCAGACCGGGAACACCGATATAGGCCTCGCCGATCATGCCCGAAATGCCGAGCCCCAGAATGGTGAGGGCCAGGCCCGTCGCCACCTGATTGGTCACGAGCCCGAGCACGAGGAAGCCGAACAGGGCGGACATGGCCATGCCGGCGACGATGGCCGCCAGAACGCCGAACGCACCGGAGCCGCTCTGGTTGGCAACCGCAAAACCGACCACGGCGCCCATGATCATCATGCCTTCCACGCCCAGATTCAACACGCCGGAACGCTCCACGACAAGCTCTCCGATGGCCGCGATCAGCAAGGGGGTCGCCGCGGTGATGACGGTCAGAAGGACGGCCTGGACAATATCAAGCACGGGACACCTCCGCGGTAGCATGGGTACGGCGGGAATGCAGGCGGATGCGATACAGGATCAGCGTATCGCAGGCGAGGACGAAGAACAGGAGCAGGCCCTGAATGACGCTCGCGATCTTGTCGGAAACGCCCATGGACGCCTGTACGGCTTCCCCTCCGATGTAGGACAGGGCCAGCACGAAGCCGGCGATCAGAATACCGACTGGATTGAGCCGTCCGAGAAAGGCAACGATAATGGCGGTGAAGCCATATCCCGGCGAAATCGTCGGCAGAAGCTGGTTGAGAGACCCGGATACTTCCATGGTGCCTGCAAGGCCCGCCAGACCGCCGGCAAGCGCGAACGAGAATAGGGTGAGCCGCTTTGCGGAAAACCCCGCAAAGGCACCCGCCCTGGGGCTTTCGCCCATCACCCGGATTTCAAAGCCTTTCAGCGTCCTGGCAAGGACAACCGCCAGGACGATGACCACGATCACCGCAATGGGCGCGGCAATGCTCATCCGGCCGTCTCCTAGCAGCGGTAGGGTAGCCGCTTCGGAAAACAGGCGGGATTCCGGGAAATTGTAACCACCCGGATCGCGCCACGGTCCGCGTACCAGATAGTCGAGCAGGAGGCTCGCTACATAAACCAGCATCAGGCTGGTCAGGATCTCGTTGGCATTGAACCGGGTCTTCAGGACAGCCGGGACAAGACCCCATGCCGCGCCGCCGAGCGCTCCGAGGACAAGCATCAGCGGCAGGGTCAGGGACGTCTCGAATTCGGGAAAGACGATCGGCAGAAAGCTTCCGCATACGGCACCGAAAATGAACTGTCCCTCGGCACCGATGTTCCAGTTGTTCGACAGATAGCAGACGGACAGTCCGCAGGCGATCAGGACCAACGGCGTCGCCTTGACGATGATTTCCTGAACCGACCAGCTGTCGGTCAGAGGTTCGATGAAGAACTTGTAGAGTCCCAGAAGCGGATCCGTGCCGGAAACAGCAAACAGGATTGCCGCAGCCACCAGGGTCAGCCCCACCGCGATCACCGGCGACAACAGCGCCATCTTCCGGCTGTGTTCCTTGCGCTTGACCAGTTCAATCCGCATCACGCCCTCCCCGCGTTCTTTTCCGCGCCGCCGGCCATGAGAATGCCGACCCGTTCGCGCGTCATGGATCGGGCATCCTCCGGCACCGACAGATGACCGCGGGAGATGACCGCAATCCGATCGGCAATTTCAAAGATCTCATCGAGATCCTGGCTGATCACCAGCACGGCGGACCCGGATCGGGCCAGATCGATCAATGCCTGGCGGATCAGGGCCGCCGCCCCCGCGTCGACGCCCCAGGTCGGCTGGTTGACGACAAGGACACCGGGATTGCGGTCGAGTTCTCGTCCGACAACGAATTTCTGCAGGTTTCCGCCCGACAGCGAACGGGCTTCCGGGTCGTCATGCGACATGCGCACGTCGTAGGTTTGCTTGATCTTTTGCTCCAGCTCCGCGGCCCGCCCCTTTGAAACGAAGCCGGAGCCGACCAACCCGTCACCAGTGCCGTGGCGGGTCAGAACGATATTGCCGGAGAGCTTCAAACCCGGCACGGCGCCATGACCCAAACGTTCTTCCGGAACGAAGGCCGCTTTCTGTTTGCGCCGCCAGGTGACGTCACGGTTGCCGCACGGTTGACCGTCCAGAACGACCATGTCGGAGGCGACCCGCATTTCGCCGGAAATCGCATCGAACAGCTCCCCCTGGCCGTTGCCGGCGACACCTGCGATCGCAACGATTTCGCCGGTTTGAACATCCAGATCGATGTTGTTGAGCCGGGTAGCAAAGGGTGTCGCGGCGGGAGCGCTCAGACCGGCCAGTTTCAGCCTGACAGGACCGGGTTCGGGAGCCGTCGCCCCGTGGTTCACCGCGACCACTTCGGAGCCGACCATCATGCTCGCCAGGCTGGCGGCGGTTTCCCGCGACGGATCGCATTCGCTGACCACCTTGCCATGGCGCAGGATGGTCGCGTGATGGCAGATCCGCTGAACTTCCTCCAGGCGATGGGAGATATAGAGCACCGCACAGCCTTCGCCCGCCAGCCGTTGAAGGGTCAAGAACAACCGGTCGGCTTCCTGTGGCGTGAGGACCGATGTGGGCTCATCCATGATGATGAGCTCGGGCTCCTGGAGAAGACAGCGGACGATTTCGATGCGCTGGCGGATCCCGACGGGAAGATCGGCGACCACGTCCTGCGGATTGAGCGGCAGGCCGTAGTCTTCGGAAACTTCCGTAATCCGCGCCGCCAGGGCTCTCATGTTGCCCGGATTGGGCAGCGCCAGTGCGATGTTCTCGACCACCGTCAGCGCCTCGAACAGGGAGAAATGCTGAAACACCATGCCGATGCCGAGCGCGCGCGCACTGGCCGGATTGTCGATGACGACCGGTTTGCCCTGCCAGATGATTTCGCCGCCATCGGGCTCCAGCGCCCCATAGAACATCTTCACCAGCGTCGATTTTCCGGCTCCGTTCTCGCCCAAAAGAGCGTGGATTTCTCCCTTGTTGAGGCCAAGGTCGACGTGATCGTTGGCAAGAATGTCGCCAAAACGCTTGGTCAGCCCGCGGGCATGAAGAAGGTTGCCCGTGGCCGGACGTACCGGCCTTGATCCGCCTGCCTGTTGCGTTCTCGTCAAAAGATCGGTCACGACACGATTTCCCCCCGCCCCGTCGCTTTACTGCGCACCGGCCCGGAAACGGACCAGCTCTTTCGGACGGACCGTCTTTTGCAGTGCAGCCTCGTCCCGCTCCAGAAGATCGGCGGCAACTCCCGCCGCAATGGCCGCCGGGTGTTTCGACCGGATGGCCGGAAGACCGACAGGACAGACCATTGCCGAAACGACGGCGGGCGCAAGTCCGCGCGCCTTCAAACGTTTTTCGAACCGGGCCCGTTTTGTGGCACTGCCGATGACGCCGCAATAGGCGAAACGCTGCTGGGCAAGGCCGGCCGCCATGATGTCTTCGTCCAGCGCATGAGAATGGGTCATGGCCAGAACGAAGGCGCTGTCCGGCGCCCGGGCCAGGCATTCCGCAACGGACCGGTCATCCCGGTTCAAGAGCAGCTTTCGAACATTGCCGGGAACCGCCTTCGGGAACACCTCTTCCCGGCTGTCGAGCCACGTGATGTCGAAGGGCAGCGGTGCAAGCGCCAGGATCAGCGCTTTACCCACGTGCCCCGCGCCAAAGAGATAAAGTGGCCGCCGGTATGTGCCGAAGGTTTCGAGAAGCGTGCCGTCTTCCTCCAGAAGGAACCCCGGATCCTCTGGCTGGCCGACGATCTCCCGTTCAACCGCGGCGCCAGACCGGACATGGGCACGTGTCGCGAAAGGCACTGTTTCGGCCTCGCGCTCGGCCAGTGTCCGTGCCATCGGCAATTGCGCGGATTCAAGGGCCTCGATGGCGACATCGATGCGCCCGCCGCAGCATTGGCCAAGGTCGGGACCCAGCGATACCGTGCGAACCTCCAGCCCCCTGCGCCCGCCGGCAAGCGCCTGTCTCGCCCAGCGAAGCGCTTCGAACTCGAGCGTGCCGCCGCCGATGGTGCCGGAGAACCGGCCATCGGCCCAAACGACCATGCGCGCGCCGCTTTCGCGCGGCGTGGAGCCACGTGCGGTCGCAACGGTGACGAGCGCACAGGGCTCCCCACCTTCAAGCGCGCGGACGATGTGGCTCCAGACCGTCATTCCGCGGCCTGCCTTTCACGCATGCCGCGGACGGCCCTCATGATGGCTTCCGGCGTGGCCGGCGCGTCGAGATCCGGGACAACGCCCGGTTTCAGGCTCGCGATCGCGTCATTGATGGCGCAGAACACCGAATTTGCCAGCATGACCGGCGGTTCGCCGACAGCCTTGGAGCGGTAGATACTGTCCTGCGGATTGCCCTTGGATTCGTACAGCTTCACCCGGAAATCTTCGGGCACGTCGGATGCCGTCGGGATCTTGTAGGTGGACGGCGCGTGGGTGCGGAGCCTTCCGGCCTCGTCCCACACCAGTTCCTCGGTTGTCAGCCAGCCCATGCCCTGCACGAACCCGCCCTCGATCTGGCCGATATCGATGGCCGGATTGAGCGAATGGCCGACATCATGGAGCAGATCCACCCGGTCCACGGTCATTTCACCGGTCATGGTGTCGATGGTCACTTCGGCGCAGGCGCCGCCATAGGCGAAATAGAAGAACGGTCGTCCCGATGCGCTTTCCCGTTCCCAGGTAATCATCGGCGTCGCGTAGAACCCCGCATGAGACAACTGGATGCGCGCCATATGAGCCTGTTTGGCGACTTCGGCGAGTGTGTAGGACTTGTCTCCGACCAGGACCTTGTTGTCGCCGAAATAAATCACGTCGGCGGAACACTGATGTTGCTCGCACAGGAAGGCGATCAGCCGTTGCTTGATTTCGACAGCGGCCTTCTTTGCCGCCATGGCGTTCAGATCGGTCCCCGAAGAAGCGGCCGTCGGCGCGGTGTTCGGTACCTTGGACGTGTTGGTCGCGGTAATCACGACCTTGTCCATGGTGACACCGAATTCTTCCGCCACCACCTGGGCAACCTTCTGATAGAGCCCCTGCCCCATCTCCGTGCCTCCATGATTGAGATGCACGGACCCGTCGGTGTAGAGATGGACCAGCGCGCCGGCCTGGTTCAGGTGCTTCAAGGTGAAGGAGATGCCGAATTTCACCGGCGTCAGTGCCAGACCTTTTTTCAGGATCGCGTTGTTCGCGTTGAAGGCCTTCACCTTCTCCCGCCTCGCCCAGTAGCCGGAACTTTCCTCAAGGTCGGCGATCAGGTCGTGCATGAGCTGAAATTCTTCCACCGGCATGCCGTAAGGCGTGAGATTGTGCTCGCCGTCGTAGAAATTCAGCTTACGGACCTCCAGGGGATCCTTGCCGAGCGTGATTGCGATCGCATCGATCATGCGTTCCGCTGCAAGCATGCCCTGCGGCCCGCCGAAGCCTCTGAAGGCCGTGTTGGAACAGGTGTCCGTGCGAAGCCGCCGGCTGCGGATGACCGCATCGGGATAGAAATAGCTGGAGTCCGCATGGAACATGGTGCGGTCGTTGACGCCGAGCGACAGATCCGCCGAATAGCCGCAACGGGCCAGGAAATTCAGATCCACAGCGCGGATTTTTCCTTCGCCGTCATGGCCGACCTGCCATTCGACCCGGAAATCATGACGCTTGCCGGTCATGATCATGTCGTCGTCGCGGTCGAGACGCATCTTGCAGGCCCGTCCGGTTCTGGCAGCGGCCAGAGCCGCCAAGGCAGCCCATTGGTTGGCCTGGGATTCCTTGCCGCCGAAACCGCCGCCCATGCGCCGGACTTCCGCCGTCACCGCTGCATCGGGAACCCCAAGGACCTTGGCAACCGTGTGCTGGATCTCGGTCGGGTGCTGGGTGGAGGAATGGACGAACATGCCGCCGTCTTCCTGGGGGATGGCCATCGCGACCTGTCCCTCCAGATAGAAATGCTCCTGGCCGCCGATGTGCATCACGCCTGACAGAGTCTGTTCGGCGGCGGTCATGCCGGTTTCCGGCGAACCGCGGCGGAACTGATAGTCCGGCAAGACCGTGATATCGGCGGCAACCGCGTCTTCCGCGGTAATGATCGGCGTGATCGGCTCGACCTCGATCTCGGCAAGCAAGGCCGCGCGCCGCGCTGCATCCCGGGTTTCTGCAACAACCGCAAAGGCGACCTGGCCGTAAAACAGGATCTCGTTGTTTGCCAGAACCGGGTCGTCTCCGAACGCGGAGGAACAATCGTTGGTTCCCGGAATATCTTCCGCCGTCAGCACGGCAACCACACCGGGCGCCTGACGGACCTTGTCCAGACCCAGGTTGACCAGCTTGCCGCGAACGGCCTTTCGGGCCCATCCCGGCACGACATGCAGGGTTCCGACCGGTTCCACGATATCGTCGATATAGATGGCCTTGCCGGCGACATGCTTTTCGGCACTGTCATGCGGGAGCGCCTTGCGCACATGGTGCAGGCCGGTTTCAGCCAAATTCGGATCAAGCGGCGCGGTCATCGGTTGCCTCCCGTGCAGCCAGGACGCGCACCTGCGCAGGTTCCGTGCCGCTTGCCTCCATCAACGCCTTTGCCAGCAGAGCTCTTGCCGTTTCCATGCGGTATTCAGAACTCGCGCGCATGTCGGTCATAGGCGTGTAGTCGGACAGCAGCGCTTTCATCCCCGCCCCCCAGGTCGAGGGATCTTCCAGAGAGGCACCGATCAGGGCGGTTTCCGCGCCCTTCGCCCGCTTCGGCGTTCCGGCCATGCCGCCATAGGCGATCCGGGCCTCGGTGATCTTGCTGTCCATCACCGTGAAGCGGAACGCCCCCATGACGGCCGAGATATCCTGATCGAACCGCTTGGAAATCTTGTAGCAGCGGAAGATCTGGTTGGGATCGGGTCGAGGCACGAACACGCCGGTGACGAATTCATCCTCCTTCCGGTCCTGCCGGCCATAGTCGATGAAAAAGTCTTCCAGCGGCAGTGTCCGGGATCCATCCGCGTTCTGCAGTTCCAGCGTGGCTCCGAGCGCAATCAAGGCCGGCGGCGTGTCCCCTATCGGAGACCCGTTGGCGATATTTCCGCCAACCGTTCCCGAAACGCGAACCTGTTTGGAGCCGATGCGACGCCATAACTCTCCCAGATCCGGTGACAGGGATGAAATTGCCGTTTCGCAAGTGACGTAGCTTGCGGCCGCCCCAATCAGCAGTCCGGATGGCGTCTCCTCGACCCGGTCAAGCCCGAAGATCCGTCCGAGCCAGATGACCTTCGGCAGCTCGCGCAGTTGTTTCGTCACCCATAGACCGACATCGGTCGCACCGGAAACAAGTGTTGCATCGGGATGCTGCCGATAGAGAGCCGCAAGCCCGTCGAGGCTCGTCGGAGATGCAAAGAAGCTTTCGCTGTCGCCAAGAAAAATGTCGCTGGAATCGGTGATCTGGCGCAATTTTTCGCGGGTCTCGTTGCCCCGCCAGGCAAAGGCGTCATCGGCGCTGTCGAAGCAGCTGTCGAGCGCCGCATCGATGATCGGCCGGTAACCGGTGCAGCGGCAGAGATTCCCGGCGAGCCAGTCCGTCACGGCCTTGCGGCTCTTCGTTTCGCCTTCGGCATGGTAGAGCGTGAACAGGCTCATAATGAAACCCGGCGTGCAGAAGCCGCATTGTGATCCATGCAGGTCGGCCATGGCCCTTTGAACCGGATGCAACCGACCGTCCTGAGCGAGGTCTTCGACCGTGACCAGTTCCGTCCCGTCGATCATGCCGAGCAGTTGAATGCAGCTGTTGACCGGCTGATAGACCAGCTTGCCCTCGACAAGCCGGCCGATGGCAACGGTGCAGGCGCCGCAATCACCCTCGCCGCAGCCTTCTTTCGTCCCCTTCTCGCCGGCGCGGAGCCGGAGATAATCGAGCAGCGTCTCCGTCGGCTTTACGTCGCTGAGCTCAATCAGCTCGCCGCCTTTCAGGAACCGGATAGTGTCGCGCATAGGCCTCAACTCCCCCGGTAGGTGGAATATCCAAAGGGCGAAAGCAGGAGCGGCACGTGATAGTGCCCGTCCTCTTCCGCGATCCCAAAGCGTATTGGAATGATATCAAGAAACAGCGGTTCGGGAAGCGCCTGGCCGGTCGCCTTCAGATAATCGCCGGCATGGAATCGCAATTCATACGTCCCGCGCTTGAAGGCGTCCCCTTGCAGGATCGGTCCGTCGACGCGGCCATCGGCATTGGTGATGTGGGTGGAGACATGTGCCATCTCCGTCCCAAGCGACCACAATTCGATCTTCAGGCCTTGTGCCGGTGTACCGAGTGCCGTGTCCAGCACATGTGTCGTCAGACGCCCCATAGTTCCCCTCATGCCCGGGACGATGGCTTGGAATTCTTCGCCATCAAATTGTCAAAAAATGAGCTTGCCCGAAAAATGGCCAGTCCCATAGCGCTCATTTGCGTTCTTTATGTTGCCATTTTGGCAGCAATTGAAGGCAGATGATCCTTTAGTGAGATCACAGCATGGTCGAAAAACATGCCTGGCGCCAGAGCCAGGGCCCTCAACGAAGAGGTCACCACACATAAAAGATCGCCCTGAAGCGGCCTATCCGCAAGCGGACGGAACACCAGTCTGCCCAGTTCCAGATCCTCCTCCGAGCCGATCCGCGTTTGAAAGCCGATGACCTTGTCTTCCCGGGCCAGCGCCCGCATGAACCGCAGGGAGTTGGTCTCCACATAGGTCCGGGTCGAGCCGGGGATCTGCCCGCGTACCGCATCGATTCGGGTGCGAAGAGAGAGCCCCTCCGCGGGCAGGGCTACCGGATATTTCAGACAGTCCGCAAGCGTCAGGTTGCTCTTGTCAGCCAACGGATGGTCCGGCGTCATCAGGGCACCGATGGCCAATTCGTGTTGATAGGCGATTGTCAGGGCCGAGGTGCGCGGCGGATCGAAAGTGAAACCGACATCCGCTTCTCCGGCCTCGACCAGACGGGCGGCCTCCTGGGAACTTGTCACCGTGACTCCGACATGAATGCCCGGATAGGACCGGCGGAAACTGCTTATCAGATCCGGCAGAAGAGATTCCGACACGCTTTCGACCACGGCAACCGAAACCGAGCCGCGCCGAAGGCCCTTCAGGGCGTCCAGCTCGGCAACGGTAGCGTCGAAATCGGAATAGGTCCGGCGCGCATGGGCCAGCAGAATTTCGCCGGCCTGGGAAAGCCGGAGCCTGCGACCGACACGTTCGAACAGTTGCAGCTCCAGCGCTTCTTCCAGGTAAAGAATCTGCCGGTTGACCGCGGAAGAGGCGACGTTCAGCTCTCGCGAGGCCGCCCGGATCGAACCAAGCTCGGCCACAACCGCGAAATAACGCATCGCGGGGGCATAGAGGTGCCTTGCCCGGTCCTGCCCTCTGCCCCCGCGCACGTTCATGGCGTCACGGTATGAGAACGGTGGTGCCGGTCGTCTTGCGGCCTTCCAGGTCCTTGTGGGCCTGTGCGGCATCTGCAAGTTTGTATTCCTGGTTGACCTCGATCCTGACCACGCCGGACCTCACGACGTCGAACAGATCGTTTGCGGTCATTTCCAGGTCCGTCCGGCTGGCGATATAGGTGAAAAGCGTCGGACGCGTTGCAAACAGCGATCCCTTTTGCGCCAGAAGACCCATATTGAAGTCGGTGATCGGCCCCGACGACTGGCCGAAGCTGGCCCATAGACCAAGAGGCTTCAGGCAGTCGAGGGATCCGGGATAAGTGTCCTTGCCGACGCTGTCGTAGACGACGTCGCAGCCTTTGCCGCCGGTGATCTCCCTGACCCGTTCGACGAAGTCTTCCTCGCGGTAATTGATGATGTGGGTGTAGCCGTGCGCCTTGGCCAGTTCCGCTTTTTCGGCGGACCCGACCGTGCCGATCACGGTTGCTCCCAGATGGGCAGCCCATTGACCGGCGATCAGACCGACACCGCCTGCGGCGGCGTGAAACAGAAGGGTCGTGTCAGAGGTAACATTGTAGGTGCGGCGCAACAGATACTGGGCAGTCATGCCTTTCAGCATCATACCGGCCGCGGTCTTGTCATCCACACCCTCCGGAATCACCACCAGACGGTCCCCCGGCACCAGTCGTTCCTCGGCATAGGAGCCAAGTGGACCGACATAAGCGACCCTGTCGCCCGGCTTCACATGGCTGACGCCTTCGCCGACCGTCAGGACGACACCGGCGCCTTCATTTCCGGGAATAAACGGCAAGCCGTTGGGAGCCGGATAAAGACCGCTGCGAAAATAGGTATCGATAAAGTTCAGACCGATCGCGGTATGGCGGATACGGACTTCGCCGGCCCCCGGTTCGCCGACTTCGACCTCTTCCCGGGTCAGAACGTCCGGTCCCCCGGTTTCATGCACGCGCAACGCCATTACCATTTTCCTGTCCTCCAATATCCGTTTCGGGCAAAACCGGCTTCCATTCGCAACCTGGCTATACCGCCTTGTTCTTTCGGCGCCGGTTATGGGCAAGCACATTGACCAATTCCACGCCGGCCGAGAACGCCATGGCGAAATATATGTAGCCCCGGGGAATGTGAAAACCCAGCCCGTCGGCCACAAGTGCTACTCCGATAAGGAGAAGGAAGGACAAGGCCAGCATCTTGGTCGTCGGGTGCTTCTTGATAAAGTCCGCAACCGGCCCCGAAGCCAGGTACATGATTACCATGGCGATGACCACGGCTGCGACCATGACCTCGACGTGACGGGCCATGCCGATGGCAGTAATAATTGAATCGACGGAAAACACCATGTCGATCACAACGATCTGCGCAATGACCGCGGCAAAGGAGGTACCGACAGCCCCCGTCATGCCGTCGTTCTCGGCGTCCCCCTCAATTCCCTTGTGGATTTCGTGCGTCGCCTTGAAGAGCAGAAACAGACCGCCGGCGATCAGGATTGCATCCCGCCAGGAAAACGCATGACCGCCGACATCGAAAAGCGGTGCGGTCAACCCAACCAGCCAAGTCAGGATGCTGAGCAGCATGATGCGGAAGATCAAGGCAAGGGCCAGCCCGATGCGGCGGGCCCGATTTGCGTAATGAGCAGGCAAGCGGGATACGACGACGGAGATGAAAACGATATTGTCGATCCCGAGCACGATCTCCATGACCGTCAACGTCACAAGGCTTGCCCAGATCTGCGGATCCGTTACCCACCCAAGCATGGCTACTCCAGTTTTGTGATGAGATCCTGCCCTAGCAGAATCGGTCCAGAGCCTGTTGTACGGCTGAGACACCGAGCAGGTAAAGGCTGCTCAGGGTGAGAACCATCTCCCCCGTACCGGTCAGGGTCATGCCGCCGATGACCGCCATGGCGGCAAAAACGAACCAGACAGCGGTTATCAAAAGCGTCAACGGACGCCAGCGCCGAACCCGGACCGGATGGATGAACTTGACCGGAACGAAGCTCATTACACAGCAGACAAGGACGAAGCCGATGGTGAACCCTTCGGAAGGCGACAATACCATCAGTCCGAAGATCGCCATATTCCAGCCTGCGGGGAAGCCCTTGAATGCCCCGTCCAGTGTTTTCATTCCGCTGTCTGCGAAATAAAGCGCGCCGGTAAAGACGACCAGACCACCGCAGATCCAGTTCCACGGTTCGGACAGCATGCCGCTTGCAGCCAGCGCGAAGGCGGGTAAAAACACGTAAGTGGCATAATCGATCACGAAATCGAGCGACGCACCGGACCAGCGCGGCAGGCGCTCGGCGATGTTGAACCGGCGGGCAAGCGGCCCGTCGACCCCGTCGACCACCAGGGCAAGCCCAAGCCAGGCGAACATTTCCCCCCACTCGCCGCGCGACCCGGCCAAAAGCGCGATCAGCGCAATCGGAGCACCGGAAGCGGTCAGAAGATGGATCAGGAACAGCGCCGGTTCCCGGCCTTGCTTTCGCGTGGGGATATCTGTCACAGGATTTTCGTCGTTTGTTTCGGGCAAGGCTTATCGAGCCGAACCCGGCCTTCGGAACCCAGTATTTCAATTCCGTGACAGTTTGAACAGCTTTTTTAGCTCAGGGTACGGGCTCAGGCACCACTCGCCATGGCCAATGCGAGCGCCATACCCCAGGCAAGACAGAAGACGCCGATCGCCTTTGGAAACCAGAAGCTCGGGAACGTCTTCTCGATTGCCATGATGGCGCCGAGGAGCGCAATCCAGACGATATTCATGACGCCGACGGCGAACATGACCGTCATGACGGCCCAGCAGCAGCCGAGGCAGGCCATGCCCTGCACCACACCTTCACGGAGCGCGCCGAAGGCGCCGCTATTACCGAGGAATGCCCAATGCGGATACCAGCAGCGGTTCAGGCAGGCCCATTTAGCGGGCGTGAACTGATAGATGCCGGCCGCGATCAGCACGCTGGCCGAAACGGCGAGGCTGAGCGGCGCCATCATCGGGGAAACGGCATTGGCAGCCGTCAGCCCCCATTGGGCGAGCGTGGCGACCAGCGCATAGGCGGCCCAGACGAGCAGATATCCGACGGCAACCAGCAATGTATTCTTCGACGCATCCCGGCCGGCCGCAGCCGTGCCGTTCTTCTCACGGATATAGGCGCGCAGCATGGGGAGCGCCGAGGGCAGCATCATGGCCAGGGCCATCATCAGCCACATCAGATAGACCTTCAAAAGGTCGATCATGCCCCATTCGACGGCGGGCATTCCAAAGGTTGCGGCGGATGCCGGCAGGCACAGCGCTGCAATCGCGGCGCGCGCTTCTTCCGGCAGGCCGGCATACTGGTTGAACAGATTGAAGAGACCCATACCCGGACCGGCTTCCGTCATATCCATGACGGAAATCATGTCGGCAATCATGATACCGAGATAGGCCCAGCCCATGAGCACAAGCACGGTGAGGCAGGCTATTACCAGCGGCCAGCCGCGCATCAGCATGTCTTCACTTAAACCAGCGCGGCGATTTTCTGCAGGTGAGAATCCGTTTTCTTCCACGGCCAATGTCCGCTTCGCTCCCTGTTTCATCCAGTCTCTTCGCTACAGGTTCCGCCTGACGATCACCCGACGGCGCGTGTCAGGTTTATGCCCTTTTCCGTGCGGCGCCTTGATCTGGCGCATTTGGATCTTGCCAAAGACCGGTAATTTCCGGCATGCGTCATTGGACCGCGGAAGCCGATGGCAGGCGGTCTTGATATCCTTCGAGAATAGCTCATTCTCGGGGAAAGCAGCAAATGTGAGCCAGTGCCATGACTGAAAAGCGGAACCCCAGCAAACTGTACGATGTCGCCGTTATCGGCGCCGGACCGTCCGGACTGACCGCCGCGCTCGCGTTTGCGCAAAGAGGGCTGGACACGCTCCTCCTTGCCCCTGACGTGAACCACAGCGACGGACGCACCACGGCGCTCTTACAGGAGTCCGTCGCCTTTCTCGAAACTCTCGATGTCTGGGCTAAACTCGCGCCGAAGGCCGCTCCCTTGCGCCGTATGCGACTGATCGACGACACCGGGCGACTGATCCGCGCGCCGGAAGTCACCTTCGACAGCGCCGAGCTGGAGCTCGACGCATACGGCTATAACCTGCTCAACATTGACCTGAACACCGTGCTGGAACAGGAGGCCGACACCCAGAAGGGCCTGACCTTCGTTCGCCAGGCCGCTGCCGGGTACGAGCTCGGCGAAGATACGGTTACGATCGAAGACGCTTCGGGCACAGCTTATCAGGCGCGACTTGCCGTTGCCGCGGACGGGCGGAACTCGCTGCTGCGCAAAACTGCCGGCATCGACGTCAAACGCTGGGGCTATCCTCAGGTTGCCCTTGTCCTGAACCTTGCCCATGACCTGCCTCACGGGGACGTATCGACGGAATTCCACACGCCGACCGGCCCGTTCACCCTGGTTCCCCTGCCCGGCCGCAATTCGTCGCTGGTCTGTGTCGAAACGGAAGAAGGTGCGGACCGCCTCTACAAGATGCAGGACGCCTATCTGGAACAGGAACTGGAACAGCGCGCCCATTCGATCCTCGGCAAATTCAGGATCGCCAGCGAACGGCAGAGATATCCGCTTTCGGGACTTGCGGCCAAGACGCTGGTCGGCCAGCGTGTCGCCCTGATCGGCGAAACCGCTCATGTCTTTCCGCCCATCGGGGCCCAGGGCTTGAACCTCAGCCTGCGTGACGTGGCTGCCCTTGTCCGCCTGATTGCAAGCGCTCATGACCGCAGGGCGGATATCGGTTCAGCGACCGTTTTGGCAACCTATGAACGGGAGCGGCGAACCGACATCTCCTCGCGCACGGTTGCGGTCGACGCCCTGAACCGTTCACTCCTGAACGGGTTCCTTCCCATCCAACTCGCCCGCAGCACCGGCCTTTATCTGGCCGACCGGATCGGGCCGTTGCGCCGGCTCCTGATGCGTGAAGGCATTGCACCGGGCACGAAGTCCCTGGCCGACAGCCTGCTGCCTCGTCGCAAGTCTGCTTAGGGCTTTCGGAATTCCGGGACAATCGGCACGACCGTTGCTTCTACTTCGCCAGTCCCGGCGGCGGCTTGGAAGTCGAACAGACCGCGCTCCTGGAAGTGGCGGTCTTTTCGTGCTTCCCCAAAGGTCTTGACCAGGCAGGCGCAGCAATCGGCCTTTATCAGGGCCTCTTCCCACTCGGCCGCATTTCTGGCTGCAAAGGCAGCGGCGATTGCGGACGCTGTGGCTTGCGGGTCCTTGCGGTCGTCGCGCAGCTCTTCCGGAATTTCAAGCAACGCGCAAAGCCCCTGCCAGAACTTCTCCTCCAGAGCTCCGACTGCGATCAACTTGCCGTCTGCCGCCGGATACAGCCGATAGCGCGGCGAACCTCCGGTCAGGAGTGCGGAACCGAACTCCGGAACAGCCTTACCGGCCGTGTGAAAAGCATGGGCGAAGAGGCCGAAGGTGAACATGGTGTCGCTCATGGCGATATCGAGCCAGGCGCCCCTGCCCGTCTTTTGACGTTGTAGCACCGCCAGGAGGATATTGATCATGGCGGGAAAGGAGCCGCCGCCGATGTCCGCGATCTGCGTCGGCGGCAGGGACGGATGTTCTGCCGATCCGCAAGCCTGGGCCAGTAGCCCGCTTAAGGCCTGATAGTTGAGATCGTGTCCCGCCATCTCCGCCTTCGGTCCGGTCTGGCCATACCCGGAGATGGAGCAATAGATGAGCCCCGGAAAACGTCCGCTCAGCGTCTTATAATCAAGGCCGAGACGTTCCATGACTCCGGGTCGGAACTGCTCGACCAGAATATCCGCGCCGGCAACAAGCGGTTCCAGTTGCGTCAGCGCGTCGGAGGCCTTGAGATCGATTTCGACGATCTCCTTGCCCCGGTTCAGTTGCGCATAGAGTACGGAAACACCGTCCACGAAGGGGGCGAAACGCCGCATATCCTCGCCGCCCGGTCGTTCAACCTTGATCACCCGCGCACCGGCCTCCGCAAGCATCAGGGTGGCAAGCGGCCCCGGCAGCAGCGTGGTGAAGTCGAGAACGGTCAGTCCATCAAGCGGTTGCGGCACATCCATCTCCTCCAAAGACGCTCCCGGCTCAAGAAGTTACGGAGTTTCAGCCAGTCTGCAAGACGCCATTGGTGATTGCCCAGATGAAACCCGTCACCGTTACCACCGAGGCCATGGTGCCGAACAGGACGAAACTGGAAGCACGCTGGACATAGACATTGTACTGCTGGGCAATGACGAAGACGTTGGTCGCCGGCGGCAGGCACGCCATGAGAACAGCGGTCGCCACCCACACGGGATCAATGCCGCCGATCCAGGTCAAAAGCAGATAGACCAGCACGGGATGAACGATGAGTTTGACCACCAGAACGGCCGGCAGTTCGATCGGCACCCGGCCGGCAGGACGAAGAGCGATACTGACGCCCATTGCGAACAGCGCGCAGGGGGCGGCCGCATTGCTCAGGTAGCGCAACATCGTGTCGATCGCCGCCGGCGGCTTGAAACCGACCGCAGCCGCGCCCACGCCGAGAATGGTCGCTACGATGAAGGGATGGGTAAACACCCGCCAGACGATCATCTGAATCGTCTTGCTGATGGGCTGCTTGTCGGTTCCGCCAACGGCCATCATCAACGGTGCGAGAATGAACAGAAGCGTGTTGTCGAAACACAGGATCAGGGCCGTCGGCACCGTCGCTCCGGCACCCAGCACGGCGAGCGTCAGGCCGGGGCCCATATAGCCGATATTGGAATAGGCGCCGGCAATCCCCAGAACGGTGGATTCGGGGATGCTTCCGTTTGTCGCAAGAACACCGATGCAAAAGGAAATCGCGAATACCGTATAGGTCGTGAACGTGGTGGCGGCCACGAAGGTCGGGTCCGTCAGCTGTTCGATCGGCGTTTCCGACAGAAGGCGAAAAAAAAGCGCCGGGAGCGCGATATAAATGATGAAAAAATTCATCCAAGCCAGACCGGCCTCAGGCAGGTCGCGGATCCTGGCGGCGATCACACCCAGAAAAATAAGCCCGAAAAAGGGGAAAGCGAGCGAGATGATGTCTTGCATGGATTGGTCCGAACGGGATCCTGCGTATCGAAGAGGCTGGCCCAAATGCCAGCCGATGACGCCGTTGCGCTTGCATCCTCGAAACACCTTGGCTAATCACGCCTAGCCTGTTCACCGCAACGGGTCAATCGCCAGATTGACTGTCCGCGAGTCCTGCCACTCTTGTACACATGGTCTCCAGAGAGCCTGCGCTCAAACGGATATCCCAGGATTACGATCGAAACCACAGATGAGCCGCTCATCCCTCCTTCAAGATCTCCAATACTGGATCGAGGCCGCCTTCCTGCGGACGGCGATTTTCCTGTTCCGGCTTATTCCGGTGGATATGGCCTCGGCCGCCATGGGTTTTTTCTGGCGGATGCTCGCGCCGTTCAACAGCCGCCACAAGCGCGCACTGAGGCATCTGGCGCTGGCGTTGCCGGAAACGAACGAGGAGCAGCGGCAAGCCATCGTCAAGGGCATGTGGGACAATCTCGGCCGCGTCGCGGCGGAAACGTTCCATATCGCCGACCTGATGGTCCAAAATGACCGTTATGAAGTCTTTCCCGACGAACGGACCCAAAAAATCCTCGATGAAAACACGGCCTGCGTCTGGGTCTCGCTGCATTCGGGAAACTGGGAACTTTGCGTCCAGCCACCTGTGCGACGCGGACATAACGTGACCGGGGTCTATCAGGCTCTCAAGAACCCGATTACCGACGAAATACTACGTGACATGCGTCAGGCACTTTATCGAGGGGGCCTCTATTCGAAAGGACATCAGACCGCCCGAAAGCTGATCAGCACCCTGCGCCAGGGCGGCAGTGTCGGCATCATGGCCGATCTCCGGGAGACACGCGGGATCAAGGTGCCGTTCTTCGGCCTGCCGGCCTACGCCACGCCGATTCCCGCTTCGCTTGCCCGCACCTGCGGCGTTCCGATCATCGCCGGACGAGTGGTGCGGACGAAAGGCGTTCATTTCCGCATTGAGGGCCGCTACATCGAGGTTCCCCAGACAGACGATCGCAAGGCGGATATCGAAGCCGCGACGATCGAGATACACAAGATTTTCGAGGAATGGATCCGCGAGAACCCGGAACAATGGATGTGGATCCATCGCAAATGGGCCCTTGCCTGAATAATCGGCCTGAAGAAAGGCTTCCGGTCCGCCTTTCGGCGTATGGTTGCGGCGCAGCAATCGGGTTATATGTCGCCAAACTCTGGAGGATCAATCATGAAAACGCCCCGCTCCTTTTACCAGCCGCTTGCTATCGGCGCGCCCGCACCGTTCCGCGAATTGCCGGTTTCCCTAGAGCGGATGATTCATTTCGTTCCCCCGCATGTCGAAAAGATGCGCGCCAAGGTGCCGGACCTGATTTCCAAGGTCGACGTCGTCCTTGGCAACCTGGAGGACGCCATTCCGGCCAATGCCAAGGAAGACGCCCGCAAGGGCTTCATCCAGATGGCGAGTGAGAACGACTTCGGCCAGACCGGCTTGTGGACCCGGGTCAACTGCCTCAACAGCCCGTGGTTCCTGGATGATATCCTGGAGATCGTTCCCGCGGTCGGCCACAAGCTCGACGTGATCATGTTGCCCAAGGTAGAAGGTCCCTGGGACATCCACTATCTCGATCAGCTGCTGGCACAGCTTGAGGCGAAGGCCGGCCTCGGCCGCCCGATCATGATCCATGCCATTCTGGAAACAGCCGAAGGGGTCAAGAACGTCGAGGATATCGCTGCGGCGAGCCCGCGCATGCACGGCATGAGCCTTGGCCCGGCGGACCTGGCCGCCTCTCGCGGCATGAAGACCACCCGCGTCGGCGGCGGCCATCCCGACTACGCCGTCCTGAGCGATGCCGCTGAAGGCGCGAACCGAACCGCCTTCCAGCAGGATCTCTGGCACTATACCGTCGCCAAGATGGTGGATGCGTGCCTGTCCTACGGACTTAAGCCTTTGTACGGTCCGTTCGGCGACTTTTCCGACCCGGAAGCCTGCGAGAGCCAGTTCCGCAATGCCTTCCTCATGGGATGTCTCGGCGCCTGGTCGCTGCATCCCAGCCAGATCGACCTTGCCAAGAAGGTTTTCAGCCCGGACCCGGACGAAGTGGACTTTGCGAAGAAGATCCTGGACGCCATGCCCGACGGGACCGGCGCTGTCATGATCGACGGCAAGATGCAGGACGACGCGACCTGGAAACAGGCCAAGGTAATCGTCGATCTCGCTCGTCTGGTGTCGACCAAGGACCCGGATCTCGCAAAAGTTTACGCTCTCTAGAGGAAGGGGTACTATACTACATCGCCAATGCGACCGCGCGATAACGCTTGCAAGCCCGTCTTCAGCGCGTTATCCCGGCAAAAAGGCCGATTGGTCAGGTAGTTTAGGATGCGTACGGCAAAATTCAGAATTGGTCAGGTCGTGCGACACCGGATTTATCCCTTCCGGGGCGTCATTTTCGATGTCGATCCGACCTTCAACAATACCGAGGAATGGTGGAACGCCATCCCGGAAGATGTGCGTCCGGTCCGGGATCAGCCATTCTATCACCTGCTCGCCGAAAACGAGGAAACGGAATACGTCGCCTACGTCAGCGAACAGAATCTTGTCCCCGACATGACCGGAGAACCGGTCCGTCATCCGCAGGTCGACGAGATTTTCGAGGAAATGGGCGATGGATCCTATGTGCCGCGGACGGTCGAGATCCATTAAGGGCAAATTTGAGGGTCGTAGCAGCCGTCGAATATGATGCCCGCTCAAAATGAAAAACGCCGCATCCTGGAAAGATGCGGCGTTTTTATTTTCGAAACAGGAACAGGTACTTACTGGGCAGCGTTCTTCTGAGCATCGATCAGTTTCTGGCGCGCTTCTTCGGCACGGCGCTTCAACTCATCCTGCAATTCGCTCTGCTTCTTCTGAAGCTCGGCCACATCCATAGCCTCACCCTCATAGACCTTGGTGAAGCCGATCAGGGTGATTTCCAGCGGAATAGCCTTGGCCTGCTGATTGAACGTGGTCAGGGTGATCTTGGTGCCCTGCTTCATGGACGAAATGAACCCGTCGTCGACGACGAGTTCGGCAACACAGGTGGTCGGCACGCAGATGGAGTACTTGGCCTGAACCAGCTTGCCGCTGTCGATCTGCACACCCAGACCCGGCTGGATCAGCCGCCCGGTCGGAACGGCGATGATCAGAAGCTTGCGCGCTTCGCCATCGATCTCCTTGACGCCGAAGCTGCTCAGGAACTGGCCGGTATTGGTGCGCAGTTCAAGGCTTGTGAAGCAGACCTGCTTGTTCACTTTCGGATCAACATTACAGATCTTGACCCAGGGGGAATCGCTTTTTTCCGCAGTTTGGGCCGACACACTGACCGCCGAAGAGGGAAGTGCCAGCGCGGCGAAGGCGCAGCCGGCTACAACCCTTTTCAAAATCTTTTTCATTGGAAACATCCTCAACCTTCCGTGCTCGGATCTTTGCGCTTTCTTGCTCCATTCGGGCGGCAACTTCAAGTACCGGAACCTCAGACAACGCTTTGAGACACCCTATAGGGGCGATTACGGCAATAGGGTGACCGATATGCAACGGAATCCGATTTTACCAGAACTACTGGATATCATGCATTCGAAGCCGGTCCGACGCGCGCCGAAATCATGCTTGTGTTAGGATTTGAGGGAGAATCAAACCACGGTTAAGTGATGATCACTGGCTTCTTCCGCGGGTTTGCAACGGCCCTGGGCCGTGCGGTCGCTGTTTTGAACGGATACCGGCCGGCATTGGCCGCCGGAATGGTTTTGCTTGCGCCGCTTTCAACGGCCCAAGCGGATGAGGATAATGTTCCCTGGGCGCATGCCATCGCCATGCATGGCGAACCGGCCCTGGGGCCTGACTTCAGATCCCTGCCTTATGCCAATCCCGACGCGCCCAAGGGCGGCGTGCTGACGCTCGGCGTACAGGGAACGTTCGACAGCCTGAATTCGTTTATTGTCCAGGGTGGCTGGACCAGCGCGCGCGGCATGAAAGAACGAACGTTCGGTTCCAATATCTTCGAAAGTCTGCTTGCCCGCTCCTACGCGGAACCTTTCACGCTCTATGCTCATCTGGCAGAGCGGGTGCGCATGCCGGAAAGCCGGAAATGGATCGAATTCGAGCTCAACCCCCTAGCAAGATTTTCCGACGGATCCCCGGTGACGGTAGACGATGTAATCTTTTCCCTCGACCTCATCCGCGACAAGGGGCGGCCGCCCTACAGCAGCTGGTACGGCGAGATCGTCGACAAGGAGATTACAGGAGAGCGCTCTCTCAAGATCACTTTCGGCGATGGGGACAATCGCGAACTGCCCCTTCTGATCGCCATGGCTCCGATCTTTTCCAAGACCCACACGAATGCGGAAACGTTCGACAAATCGACGCTGACCCCGATCATGGGAACGGGTCCCTATGTCTTTTCGAAGATCGAACCCGGACGGCGCGTGATCTATCGCAAAAACCCAGACTACTGGGCGAAGGACCTGCCAATCAAGGCCGGCTTCGATAATTTCGACGAGATACGCATCGAATACTACCGGGACGAGACAACCTTGCAGGAGGCTTTCCGCAAGGGCCTGATCGATGCACTCCAGTTCGGCGACCCCGTGCGCTGGGAAACGGGATTCGACTTTCCGGCCGCCAAGGAAGGAAAGGTGATCAAAACGATCATCCCCCGGGAAACGCCCGCAAACATGCGCGGAATTGCCTTCAACACCCGCCGCGCGGTGTTCGCGGACAGGAGCGTCCGCGAGGCGCTCTCGATGCTGTTCGATTTCGAATGGGTGAACCGGAACATCTATTTCGGCCTTTACAAGAGGACAACCGGATACTGGGACAACTCCGTTCTGTCCTCCGTAGGACGGCCTGCCGGCGACAAGGAAAGGGCACTGCTTGCCCCCTTCCCCAACGCGGTCACTCCGGAGGTCATGGAAGGCACCTGGCGGCCGCCGGTAACCGACGGTTCAGGCCGGGACCGGAAAGTCCTGCGCGCTGCGTTGGGTATCCTCAAAAACGCCGGCTACACCCTGAAAGACGGCCAACTCGCCAATGAAAGCACGAACGCCCCGCTGGCTTTCGAAATTCTGACCAAGAACGAGGATGAGGAAAAGCTGGCATTGGCCTATGCCAGAACGCTGAAACTGATCGGCGTCGAAGTACAGGTACGGACGGTCGATCCGTCCCAGTTCGAAGACCGGCGGATCCGTCGGGACTTCGATATGGTCTTCAATACCTGGTATTCTTCCCTTTCCCCTGGAGCCGAACAATACGGCCGCTGGTCCTCCGCCGCCGCGAATGCGGAAGGGTCGTTCAACATTGTCGGTGCGCATAGCCCGGCGATCGATGCCATGATCGACGCCATTGTTGGCGCCCGCACGGAGGAAGATTTCACCGCCGCCGTCAGGGCCTTTGATCGAATCCTGATTTCCGGAGCCTACGCAGTTCCCCTTTTCCACGTATCGGACGATTGGGTCGGTCGCTGGAACCGCGTCGTTCCGCCGAAAGTGAATTCGCTTTACGGCGTGGAGTTCGATACCTGGTGGTCCGCGGACGCGGCGGTAAACTGATCGGAGCAAAGAACCAAGACCATGAAAGTCACGCCAGACACCTTGTCCGATCCCTACCATGCAACCGATGCCTGGGGCGACACGACGCTGGACGCGTTGTTCCGGCAGACCGCCAGGTTGCATCCGACGCGGATGGCGCTCGTGGATGCTCCCGACCGCGCCGACTGGACGGGCGGAGACAGCCGCAGCCTGACCTATCAGGAGGCCGAGCGGGAAATCGACCGGCTCGCCGCCTTCTACCGCGCAATCGGCCTGACAACCGACCATGTCATAGGCGTGCAATCCCCCAATACTGTCGACACGGTCATCGCCATCATGGCCGCGCTCAGGGCCGGACTGATCGTGTCGACGCTGCCGCTTCACTGGCGACAGAAAAACGTGCTGGAAGCCCTCAATTCGGTCGGGGCAAAAGGTTTCGTCGCCGCCGATCGCATCGAAACGCGGAATGTCGGAGCCGCCGCCCGCGACGTCGCCGCGGACCTTTTCAGTCTTCGTTTCGTTTTCGGTCTCGGCAAGGACATCCCCGACGGACTGATAGAGCTGGGGCCCATGCTGGCGGAGATGGGCGACGATCTGACCTTTGACGAAGGCGAACGGGACAAGGCCGCCGATCACGTGGCGACCATATCCTGGACAAGGACCGGCAGCGAGACCGTTCCTGTACCCCGCTGCCACAATCACTGGATTTCATCGGCTCGGCAATGCGTACATGAGGCGGGGCTGAAGCACGGTGAACGTATTCTCGTGCCCTACTCGCTGAGCGGGCTCACCGGGATCGGCGCAGGGCTTGTGCCCTGGCTGCTCGTCGGAGGAACACTGCATCTGCACCACCCGACGTCCCTTCTGCAACTGTCCCGGCATGCCAATGCAATCGGTGCCGACTACGTACTGACCCCGGGACCGCTGACGCAGATCCTCGACAAGAAACTTGTTCAGGAGACGACGACCATCGTCGCCGCCTGGAATGTCGCGGCACCGAAGCCCGGCACATTCACACCGCAGCACAAGGTTGTGGATCTTCATATCGCGGACGAATTCGCGCTTGTCGCTAAGGCGCGCGGCCCGTCAGCCAGGGTGCAGGCGACTCCGCTGGGAAAACAGGCGGGGCCGAACGGGTGTGAGAGCGGGCCAGCCCTTTTGGAAGTCGCGGTCAACAAAGACGATAACGGACCCCATGCGCTCTTGCGGGTCAAGGGTCCCATGGTTCCGGATATCGGCTGGCATACGCATACCGGCGCGCATACCCACCACCGCGATCAGGAAGGTTTCCTGAATACCGGCATCCCTGTGGAGCAGAGCGAAGACGGCCTGAAAGGGTTCGGCATTCCCGGAATGCAAGCCAACGGCGTTGGCGACCTGGAAGCGCTGGATGAGATCTACTCCGCTTACCCGGGTGTCAGCGAAGCGGCCGCGTTTCTGGTCGAGGACGAGGTTCTGGGAGCGCGGCTCTATGCGGCGCTTGTTCCGGTTTCGGGTAATGTTCCCGATGCCAAGGCCTTTTTCGCCTATCTCGATGCCGATGGAGTGGATCTCGCCAAGATACCCTATCGTGTTCTTGTGCTACAGGCTCTCCCGCGAAACAACGACGGAACGGTGGATCGCGAGAGACTGACCTTGCGCACCCAACGGTTACCGGCCGCGGTGGCCTGAGCCACCTTGGGCTGAAACGGAAGCAGATGGATCAGGACGTTTCACTACTCTGGCAGGGCCCGGTGTGGTTCGCCGGCCGGCCTTCGCCGACGAGCGCCGGCTCGGTTCCGGGGCTCCCCGGAGACATTGATCTGCTGCGGGGCTTTGCGGACCCAGAGGGAATGGATGACCGTCTTCCGAGCGCGGTCATTGTCGATATTTCCGCAATTGAGGCGTGCGATCGAAACCGGTTCTTTGCCTGGCTGGACGGCATGGTTGCCCGACTGCCGACGGATGTCCCGATATTCTTCCTGAGCGGTTCGGATGACGTGCTGCCGAATCGTCCAAAAGCCAATGCCACGATCAACAGAGCCGTGCCGGACGATGTTCTGTTTAACGCCATCTGCTCTCATCAGCGCGCCCTGATGCGCTTCGAGGAAGCACGGATCCGCCGTCTCGTCTTCGGCCGTATTCCCGGCTACGGAGCAGCCCCCCATTACAGAGGAACCAGCGGACTGCTCGTCGTGGGACTCGGAGGACGCTATCCCGATCTGCAGGAAGCCAGCGGCCGGAAAGTCGAGGTCATCGGCGCCTTCACCCGGGACATGGCCGAAAACTACTTGTCCCAGAGGGCCTTCGATGCCGTCATTCTGGATTCCACACTGGATGAAACTCTCGAGAGCCTGCGGCTGATCCGCATGGATTCCCGCTTCACCGCCATACCTGTTCTGGTGGTGACCGACCATCCGGGCGACACCGCCATGCTGTGGAAAGCAGGCGCAAACGATGTTTTGACACTCCCTCTGGATGAAACCAACCTGCGCGCACGGCTTGCAACGGCCATCCGCCATGGCAAGCGCCGAAGGCTCGCCGACAAGGTTCTGGCGGAAAGCCATCGTTGGCTGACCCAGCAGCTCGACAAAGGCGGGGTCAGCCAGGACGACTATCACCGCTATCTTGAGCGGGCCGGCCAGGCGCTCGCCGAGCGTGGTCTCTCTCTTTGCGAGATGAAGTTGCTGCCGGAGAATTTTGTCCTACCGGAACAGACAACCGCACTTGCCGAAAATCTCTATGGAACGCTGCTTTCGGTCGCCGACGCCACCAGCCGCGAGGAGGATCTGGTTTGCGTGGTCAACGACATAGGCCCCGTCGCCGTACTAAAGAGCCAAAGGGGCAAGGGCCGGCTGCAGGCCCGTATCGAGGCGATCCTGGCGCACACGGCTCTTTGAACTGTGTTGTTCACAACCGCGACTGGAACCAACGGCCGGAAACGCTTATGTTCGGTATGTTGAAAAGTAGCCGGGAGACGGGATTTGGCTGAAGACACACCTATAGCCGTGGACGTGGTGTCAGACGTGATGTGCCCATGGTGCTATATAGGAAAGCGCCGGCTTGAGAGCGCTCTGGCCCAGCTACCCGATATCAAGGTCGCCGTTCGCTGGCACCCTTTCCAGCTCGATTCCACCTTGCCGAAAGAAGGCAAGGACAGACAGGCTTACCTCAATGACAAGTTCGGTGGTCTGGAACGCGCGCAAGGGATCTATGCCCAAATCAGCGACGCCGGCCGGCAGGAAGGGATCGATTTCGCCTTCGACAAGATCAAGGTTTCCCCGAATACACTCGACAGCCACCGGCTGATCCTGTGGTCACGGGCAGACGACCTGCAGGACGAGGTCGTGGAGCGTCTGTTCAAGGCCTACTTTCAGGACGGAGAAGACCTGACGAAGCCGGAAACGCTGGTGAAGATCGCCGATGATGCCGGGATGCAATCGGATCTTGTCGATCAGCTTCTGGAAACCGACAGCGACCTGGAAAAGACCAAACAGCAAATCGCCCGCGCTCAGGAACTCGGCGTGACGGGCGTACCGTGTTTCATTATCGACGGACGGTTCGTGATCGCAGGCGCCGAGAAGCCCGAGACCATCGCCGCCGCCATACGTCATGCGGAAGAAACCCGGACCTCCGACCCGGAGGCCGTTGCACAATAGCGGCGAGAAGCCTTTACGAAAAAAGCCCCGCCAACCGGCGGGGCTTTATTATTTTCGCATGGTTCCGAGGTCCGGCTCAGCCTTTCAGGATGGACCGGCCGGCATAGACAGCCTGCGGCCCCAGTTCTTCCTCGATCCGGATCAACTGATTGTATTTCGCCAACCGGTCGGAACGGGCGAGCGATCCGGTCTTGATCTGACCGCAGTTGGTGGCAACGGCGAGATCGGCGATGGTTGCATCTTCCGTTTCGCCGGACCGGTGCGACATGACCGCCGTGTAAGACGCCTTGTGCGCGGTTTCCACCGCATCAAGGGTTTCCGACAGCGTGCCGATCTGGTTGACCTTCACAAGGATCGAGTTCGCCACGCCTTTTTCGATGCCCTGGCGGAGACGTGCGGAGTTGGTCACGAACAGATCGTCGCCGACAAGCTGGCACTTGGAGCCGAACAGGTCGGTTGCCGCCTTCCAGCCGTCCCAGTCGTCTTCGGCAAGCCCATCCTCGATGGAAATGATCGGGTAACGGGAAACCAGGTTTTCCAGATATGCGGCCATTTCTTCCGGCGACAGGGACTTGCCCTCGCCTTCGAGCACGTACTTGCCGTCCTTGAAGAACTCGGTGGAAGCCGCGTCGAGCGCGAGATAGATGTCTTCGCCGGGCTTGTAGCCGGCGCTTTCGATGGCCTTCATGACGAAACCGATGGCCGCGTCGGTGGACTCCAGGTTCGGCGCAAAACCGCCCTCGTCGCCCACATTGGTGTTGTGGCCAGCCGATGCCAGGGCCTTTTTCAGCGTGTGGAAGACTTCCGCCCCCATGCGGACCGCATCACCGAGCGTATCGGCGCCGACCGGCATGATCATGAATTCCTGGAAATCGATCGGGTTGTCGGCATGGGCGCCGCCGTTGATGATGTTCATCATCGGAACCGGCAGGGTCCGAGCCGACGTGCCGCCGACATAACGATAGAGCGGCAGGCCGGAGGCCTGAGCGGCGGCGCGGGAAACAGCCAGGGAAACACCCAGGATCGCATTGGCGCCGAGGCGCGCCTTGTTCGGCGTGCCGTCCAGATCGATCATCGCGCTGTCGATCTTGAGCTGGTCTTCCGCATCGAGACCGCCGATGGTCTCGAAGATTTCGCCGTTGACGTTGTCGACGGCCTTCAGAACGCCCTTGCCCAGATAACGCTCGCCACCGTCGCGCAATTCAACCGCCTCGTGCGCACCGGTGGAAGCGCCGGAGGGAACCGCGGCGCGGCCGAAGGAACCGTCCTCGAGAAACACATCCACTTCCACGGTCGGGTTGCCGCGGCTGTCGAGAATCTCACGCGCCGTAATATCGACGATTGCGGTCATCGCAATACTCCTTGTTTCGTATCTAAGTACGGCAGGCCGGGGCTCCGGCGCCGATTTCGTTTAGTACCGGCCCGGTCCCCTGCCCCTGGTAACGAGGTCCGACCGCCCGGATAGGAAAAGGGCCAGGCAAACGCCCGGCCCGGATGATGATGATCTAACTCGTTTTCGCAGCCGGCTTTACGATCGCATCAAGCGCCTTCAGCTGCGCAAGCAAAGCGCCGAGATCCTTCAGCGCCACCATGTTCGGCCCGTCGGAAGAGATCGTATTGTCCGGATCCGGATGGGTTTCGATGAAAAGCCCGCCGACCCCGACCGCCACGGCAGCCCGTGCCAGGACAGCCACCATACGGCGGTCGCCACCCGAAGAACCGCCCAGGCCGCCCGGCTGCTGGACCGAATGGGTTGCATCGAAAATAACCGGCGCGCCGGTTTCCGCCATGATCGGCAAGGCGCGGAAATCGCTGACGAGCGTATTATAGCCGAAGCTGACACCGCGCTCGGTCAAGAGGACATTCGCATTGCCGGTTTCAACGATCTTCATCAGAACGTTTTTCATATCCCAGGGCGCGAGGAACTGGCCCTTTTTGACGTTGATGATCGCGCCGGTTTTCGCGGCTGCGACCAGAAGGTCCGTTTGACGGCATAGAAAGGCCGGGATCTGCAGGACATCCACGACTTCGGCCACCGGAGCGCACTGATCTTCGGAATGGATATCGGTCAGGACGGGCATTCCGTAGGTTTCACGGATCTCCGCGAACACCGGCAGCGCATCCTTCAGGCCGACGCCGCGCGTGGCTGCAAGAGACGTGCGGTTCGCCTTGTCGAACGAAGCCTTGAACACGACCGGAATATCGAGCGACCCCGCAATTTCCTTGACGGCTGCGGCGCATTCAAGAACATGCGCACGGCTTTCCATCTGGCATGGACCGGCAATCAGGCTGAATGGGGACGTATTGCTGAAGCAAACGTCGCCGACCCGGACTTCAGTGTTCGGCTGGGACATGGAACTTCCTAAGGGTCAATGGACAGGCCCCGGCGGGCCGTTTATCAGGCGCCCGTTCCATAGCGTTCTTTTTCCATGGCTGCAATATGGGCGCACGACAGATCCAGAAGTAACCAACCTTGCGGAGTTTTCACCGGCCGCAGTTTGACCTCTCGCGTGACATGATGGAACAATGTATATTGCATTGCACACGACGGGACTTCGAAGAGAGTTCACGTCATGGTAATTTTGCGTATGTATTTGGCTGTTCGAAACGTGTCGAATATCAGCGTTTGAGCAACACTCCTGAATGCGGTTTTTTACAATTTACCCTTTCTCATTTTGAGCAAAACTCCCGGAAAGAGACAAAATGACCCAAAAGATTAGGAAAGCAGTTCTTCCCGTGGCCGGTCTTGGGACGCGCTTTCTGCCTGCGACCAAGGCCGTGCCGAAGGAAATGCTGACGATTGTCGATCGGCCGATCATTCAATACGTCGTGGAAGAAGCGCGTGCGGCGGGTATCGAACACATCGTCTTCGTGACCGGACGCAACAAGCATGTGATCGCAGACCATTTCGACCGTGCTTACGAGCTTGAAGACACGCTCAAGAGCCGGAACAAGACCGAAGCGCTCCAGCTCCTGGAAAAACTCCGCCCCGCTGCCGGTTCAACCAGTTTCACCCGCCAACAGGATCCGCTGGGGCTCGGTCATGCCATCTGGTGTGCCAGGGATATCATCGGCCCCGAGCCCTTCGCCATTCTTTTGCCGGACGTGATCATCAAGTCCCAGACGAGCTGTCTCAAGCAAATGGTCGATGTCTATGATGAAACCGGCGGCAACATCATTGCCGTCGAGGAAGTCCCGGAAGACCAGACCCACAAGTACGGGATCGTGGAACTGTCGGAGAAGCTTTCTGAGCGGGCCAGCAGAATCAAGGGAATGGTGGAAAAGCCTGCTCCCGGGACCGCCCCCACCAACCTCATGATCACCGGGCGTTATATCCTGCAACCGGAGATTTTCAGTCTCCTCAGCCATCAGGAAAAAGGGGCCGGAGGCGAGATCCAGCTGACCGACAGCATGCTAGCCCTGATGGAATCCCAGCCCTTCACCTCACTCAAGTTCGAGGGCCGAAGCTACGATTGCGGTTCCAAGGCCGGTTTTCTCAGCGCAAACATCGCCTATGCGCTAGAGCAGCCGGATCTGGCAGCCGAACTGGTTCCGCTCCTCGGCGACCTGATCAACAAGCGCGACGCAGCCGAATAATCCGGGCGCCGGATTAACGAACGGTGTTATTGCGCTTGCAAGGGCAAGACCTTACCGACTAGGACTGGGCCGGCGTCCCGTAAAGGGGCCGGCCCTTTCCTTTGGCTCATACACCCGGAAAAGCAGATGACTTCCGCTGCCCCCATTTCCCGTAAAGTTGCCGTCATCGGTCTTGGGTATGTCGGACTTCCGGTCGCCGTCGCGTTTGCGGGAGCCGGACACCGGGTTACCGGTTTCGACATCAAGACAGACCGGCTAAACGACCTTCGCAACGGTCATGACGTGACGTCTTCCGTCACTCCAGAGGAATTGCGGCAAACAGGCCTGACCTTCACCGGAAACGCTCGGGATCTTGCGGATTGCGAGATTTTTGTCGTAGCCGTTCCGACGCCGATCGATCGGGCAAAACGCCCGGATTTGAGGCCCTTTGAAAGTGCCGCCCGGACCGTCGGCTCGGTCATGCGCAAGGGGGCGATCGTCGTTTTTGAATCGACCGTGTTTCCCGGCGCCACGGAAGATATAGCGGTCCCGATCCTGGAAGAGGCATCCGGACTGACATTCGGAAGAGATTTCGAGGTTGGCTACTCACCGGAGCGGATCAACCCCGGTGACACGGTTCACGGATTTTCCGATATCATGAAGATCGTCTCGGCTAGTTCCAAGGCCGCGACAGACACACTCTGCGATTTCTACGGTTCCGTCGTAACAGCGGGTATTCACCGTTCTCCCTCCATCAAGGTGGCGGAAGCCGCCAAGGTCATCGAAAACACCCAGCGGGATCTCAACATCGCGCTGATGAACGAACTCGCTGTTATGTTTCATGCCATGGACATCGATACACGGGACGTTCTGGCCGGTTCGGCGACGAAATGGAACTTCCTGCCGTTCCAGCCGGGACTTGTCGGCGGACACTGCATCGGTGTCGATCCCTATTACCTCACGCACAAGGCCCATGAGATCGGCCTCACGCCGCAGGTCATCCTGGCCGGCCGCGGCACCAACGAGGCCATGCCCGCCTTCATTGCCGGAAAGATCATCCAGGCCTGCGTCAGGCTCGGCCGCAAAATGCCGCCGAAAATCGCGGTCCTCGGGCTCACCTACAAGGCCAATGTGCCGGACACGCGCAATTCCAAGGTGGTCGACCTTATCCGGGAACTCTCCGATTTCGGCGCCGATGTCCGGGTTCATGACCCCCTTGCGCTGAGCGACGAGGTCGAGGCGGAATACGGGCTCCAGCTGTCATCGCTTGAAGACCTTGCCGGATCGGATGCCGTGATCCTCGCGGTTCCGCATGCCGTGTTTTTTCAAGGGGATGACGCCTGGCCGGTCGTCCTGCCACTCCTCGGCAGCGGCGCAACCCTGGTGGCCGATCTGCCGGCAAAGCTGTCCCGCTCCCAAAAGCCCGCTGAGGTCACGCTCTGGCGGCTGTGATGCTTCCCATAGCAACCGGCAGCAGAAACGCGGCTAAATCATCGGTCTTTTCAATAGGTTTTCCGGGGGTTTTTCGGCAAACTGCATTCCTGCAACATTTTGAGCAACTTGCATCTTTTTACAACGATGCGGATTTCCGAATCTCACCTATACTGATCAAATACCGACAACAAGGAAGGACCGGTCATGCGGGTTTCAGTCTTTGTCAGTGTTTGGGTTGTTTTCGCAGCAGTGCTCCTCTCCGGCCGAACATCGGCTGAAGCGCAGGCGGTCGCGCCGGACGGCGCAGTCTTTCACAAAATCATCAAGGATCAGATGAAGGCATTCGCGGCCGGAGATGCGACTACCGCCTTCTCCTATGCAACGACAGCGCTTCAGCAGCGCTTCCAGACGCCTGCAATCTACCTGGATGCGGTCAGGCGGGGATATCGCCCGGTCTATAGTCCCAGGGACATCACCTTCGGAACGTCAAAAGTGACCAGCAAAGGTCCGGTCCAGGAAGTCTATCTCACCGGACCTGACGGCGATGACTGGCTTGCGCTTTACAGTTTCGAACAGCAGGAAGACGGTAGCTGGCGGATTTCCGGCTGCTATCTGACCAGGTCCACCGGCTCTCCGGCATAAAAGCCCGGCAGGCAGGATCTACCCGTCCCGGTTCTCAGAGCGCAGCGATGTCGCCCCGCGCCCAGTCCGCCTTGGTCTTCTGACGGAATTCCTCGAAGGTCCCTGTCTCGATGGCATCGCGCATGCCCTGCATCAGTGACTGGTAATAAGCCAGATTGTTCCAAGTGAGCAGCATGCCCGCCAATCCCTCGCCGGCGCGGACGAGGTGATGCAGATAGGCCCGTGAGTAGGTACTGGTCGCCGGGCAGTCGCTGGCCTCGTCGAGCGGACGCGGGTCGTCCGCATGGCGTGCGTTCTTCAGGTTGACCTTGCCGAAACGGGTGTAGGCCAGGCCGTGGCGGCCGGCGCGGGTCGGCATGACGCAGTCGAACTGATCGATGCCGCGCGCCACACTTTCCAGAATGTCGTCCGGTGTGCCCACCCCCATCAGGTAGCGCGGCTTGTCGACCGGAAGGGCCGGGTTGGTGATATCCAGCATCCGCAACATGACGTCCTGGGGCTCGCCGACGGCAAGGCCACCGACCGAATAGCCCTCGAACGGCAATTTCGACAATTCTTCAGCCGACCGGATGCGCAAGTCCTCCACGTCGCCCCCCTGGACGATGCCGTAGAGCCCCTGCCCCTTTGCCGGACCGTCCATATTTTCAAACTGGGTACGCGACCGCTCCGCCCAGCGAAGCGACAATTCCATGGCCCGTTCGACTTCTTCGCGCGGGGCCGGCAGGCGGATACACTCATCCAGCTGCATCTGGATGTCGGAGCCGAGCAGGCCCTGGATCTCCACGGACCGTTCAGGCGTCAGATGATACTTCTGGCCGTCGATATGGCTCTGGAACCGGACACCGGTTTCATCCAGCTTGCGCAGCTGGGCAAGCGACATGACCTGGAAGCCGCCGCTGTCGGTCAGGATGGTGTGCGGCCAGTTCATGAAGGTGTGCAGGCCGCCCAGACGATGAACGCGTTCCGCTGTCGGACGCAGCATCAGATGATAGGTATTGCCGAGCACGACATCCGACCCGAGATCCCGAACCTGATCCGGATACATGGCCTTGACCGTGGCCTGGGTTCCCACCGGCATGAAGGCAGGCGTGCGCACGAGCCCGTGCGGCGTCGTGATTTCACCTCGCCTCGCGAGTCCGTCGGTCTTCAGAAGCTTGAAGGCAAATCGGTTTCCGGTGTTCCCCGACATCGTCATAAGTCCCTTTCAACCGCACCAACGGCGGGAAACAGCAGGCAGGCGTCGCCATAGCTGTAAAATCGGTATTCTTCCGCAACCGCATGGGCATAGGCCCGCTGCATGGTTTCAAGGCCAGAGAAGGCCGATACCAGCATGAACAGCGTCGAGCGCGGCAGGTGGAAATTTGTCATCAACACATCGACTGCCCGGAACCTATAGCCCGGCGTGATGAAAATCGACGTTTCGCCCGCGAATGCACGCAGGCCTCCCGGTTCCTGCGCCGCGCTCTCCAGGATCCGCAGGGATGTGGTCCCGACGCTGACGACCTTGTTGCCGCGCGCCCTTACCGCTTGGAGCGCATCCGCGGTTGCGGCGGACACCTCACCATATTCGGCGTGCATCCGGTGGTCTTCGGTGGTTTCACTCTTGACCGGCAGGAAAGTGCCCGCGCCGACATGAAGCGTCACCCGGTGCTGTTCGATGCCGCGCGCGGTCAGGCTTTCCAGCAGCTCGGGCGTGAAGTGCAGACCGGCGGTCGGAGCCGCAACCGCGCCTTCTTTTTCGGCAAAGATCGTCTGGTAGTCGAACTTGTCCTGCTCGTCCTCTCCGCGCTTGGCGGCGATATAGGGAGGCAAGGGAATGTGGCCGACGGCCGCGATCGCTTCATCAAGGCTCGGGCCGGACAGATCGAACACCAGAAGAACTTCCCCGGCCTCACCTTTTTCTGCGACCGTCGCGTCCAGCGTTCCCAACAGGCAGGCCTCCCCCGCGCCGCCGAAACGGATTCGATCCCCGACTGCAAGTTTCTTAGCCGGACGGACGAACGCCCGCCAGCGATCACTGCCGGAACGCAAGTGAAGCGTCGCGCCGATTTTCGCGACCGCCTCGCCACGGGTTCTGGTCCCCTCAAGCTGGGCCGGGATCACTTTCGTGTCGTTGAAGACCAGGGCATCGCCGGGTTCCAGGCAGGATGCCAGATCACGCACACCGGCATCGCTCAGTTCAGGCTCGGCTCCCGGACGGACCACGAGCATCCGCGCAGCATCACGCGGCCGGGCGGGCCTGAGCGCAATCCGCTCGTTCGGCAGGTCGAAGTCAAACTGGTCTACGCGCATCCGTCTTCGGTCCGGTTCACACCGGAATCCCTGATGGGGTTTACAAAGAAAAGCAAGGAGCCGTGCTGATAACTGTCAGACGGACAATTTTCAACCGTCATCGGTTCTGCGGTCCGGCCAAAAGAAAACAGCGCGATGCCGGGCACCGCGCTGCGATCGTCTGGTCAGCAAGTCCGCTCAGGCTGCGTCGGCAGCAACCTTGATCGAGACGATCTTGTCCGGGTTCTGAACCGGTTCGCCGCGCTTGATCTTGTCGACGTTGTCCATGCCCTCGATCACTTCGCCCCAGACCGTGTACTGGCCATCGAGCCACGGCGCATCGGTGAAACAGATGAAGAACTGGCTGTCGCCGGAATTCGGGTCCATGGCGCGGGCCATGGAACAGGTCCCGCGCTTGTGCTTTTCGTTGGAGAATTCCGCCTTCAGCTTCTGGCCGGACCCACCCGTGCCGGTGCCCTGCGGGCAGCCCGTCTGGGCCATGAAGCCGTCGATCACGCGGTGGAACACGATACCGTCGTAAAAGCCGTCGCGAACCAGTTCCTTGATGCGGGCCACGTGGGTCGGCGCCAGGTCCGGCTTCATCTCGATCACGAGCGGCCCCTGGGTGGTTTCCATCAGAAGTGTATTCTCGGCGTCCTTGATATCGGCCATTTCATTCTCTCCGTTATTTCCATTCCAATATGAACACAGATCAGCCGGCGTCTGCGGCTACCTGCATCTTGATGATCTTGTCGGGATGCGCTGGCGGCTGGCCTTTCACGATCTTGTCGACGAATTCCATGCCATCGACCACTTCGCCCCAGACCGTGTACTGGCCGTTCAGATGCGATGCGTCGGCAAACATGATGAAGAACTGGGAATTGGCGCTATCTGGGTCCGATGTTCGCGCCATGCCGATGACACCGCGCTCGAACGGCGCGTCGGAAAATTCCGCCGGCAGGTCGGGCAGGTCCGAGCCTCCTCTACCGGTGCCGGTCGGATCGCCCGTCTGAGCCATGAAATCGTCGATGACGCGGTGGAAGATGATGCCGTCGTAAAAGCCGTCACGGGTCAGCTTCTTGATGCGTTCCACATGCTTCGGTGCCAGGTCCGGGCGCAGACGGATGGTGACCCTGCCGTCCTTCAGGTCAAGGTAAAGCGTGTTTTCCGGATCCAGATCAGATGCTCCGGCCAATGCGGGAACAAACAGGATCGATGCGATCACCGCAAAGATGGTTAGAAATCGTGACACAGGATACTCCGATCGGGTTTTCTGGCGTCAGCCGCAAGTTGTTTTTAGACCGACTGTCAGCTGGTTCTGAGCTTCAAGGGTTCCGCGACGCTTCTCGGAACGAAGGCCGAGCTGTCACCGCCCATCTTTGCGATCTGCCGTACAAGCGTGGCCGTGATATGACGGACATCGGGAGATGCGGGCAGGAACACGGTTCTGATTTCCGGCGCGAGCGTCCCGTTCATTCCGGCCATCTGCATTTCATAGTCGAGATCCGTTCCGTCGCGGAGGCCGCGAACAAGGTACCGGGCGCCGTTTTCACGTGCGAACTCGATCACCAGATTGGAGAAGGACTTGACCTCGATGCGGGCCGCGTCTTCGGCTCCGAAGGCTTCCTGCGCGCAGGTGTAAATCATCTCGACGCGCTCGTCGAAACTGAAAAGAGGCGCTTTGCCTGGGTGAATTCCAATGGCCACAATCACCTTGTCGGCAAGCGCAAGGGCCTGACGCAGGATGTCCATATGACCGTTGGTGACCGGATCAAACGACCCGGGATAGAGCGCTGTTCGTATCATGAGCCCTTCCATACTCTGCCTGCGCCGAACCTACAAGCGGCCCACCCCCGGCCGTCTTCTGAAACGGTGGAATGAACAAGATCCGTAAGAAATGCCTAAGCGGATTCAGCTGATCTAAAGACAAAACCTTTAAAAGTGTGACAGGCGTCACGGCACAATAAGCCGATCCCGCAGATAGTGGTTCGCATAGGGATGGACAACAGACGCGCAGGGAGTAACGCAAATGTCCACTTATCAGAAAGCCACCTCGGACCTGTTCTTGCAGAAATTCGGCAAGGACGTGTTTCAGTCAAACAAGACCGCCGCGCACCCTGCCGGTGCTGCGCAGATTGCCGGCATTCTGGGCCTGGCGTTGCTGGCGGTTCTGATCGCAGGATTTGTCACGCTGCAGCCGGCGGAGTCCTTCACACCTGCACGGGCCGCAGACGTGAGCATGGTCCAGGGATTGGAAGCAACCAAGTCCGATCGCTCGAAAACGACCCTGCCGAGCTCCTGCGAGGGTCAGGCCTGGGGTGCGTGGAGCTCTGATTGTGCCGCCGCCCTGACCGGTTCGTCATCTGTCCGCAATGTCGGCTATGTCACGGTCGAGCAGCCGTCGAAAACCATCAACGAGACGATCCTGGCCCGGTTTCCCGCGGCGAACTGACCGTATCTGACCACTCTCTTCAAAAACAGCGGCTCAGGCAGTGCCTGGCCGCTGTTTTTGTTTTTTTGGGCTTCGAATCAAAGATTATTCGGCGTCGCCTTCCGGGGCCTCCGGCGGCGTTTCCCCGTTGTCGGAGCCGGCTTCGCCGCCCTCTCCTTCGATTTCTTCTTCCTCATCCACTTCGCTGATCCGTTCAACGGCAACGACCTTTTCGTCCTTTGCCGTCTTGAAGACCGTCACGCCCTGTGTGGCGCGGCCGGCGATGCGGATGCCGTCGACCGGGCACCGGATCAATTGGCCGCCGTTCGTGACCAGCATGATCTGATCAGTGTCCTCGACCGGGAAGGATGCGGTCAGGTCGCCGTTACGGGAGTTGACGGCCATGGCCGTGATCCCCTTGCCGCCTCGGCCGGTCACCCGGTACTCGAAGGAGGACGTCCGCTTGCCGTATCCTTTTTCCGAGATGGTCAGGATGATCTGCTCGGCAGCCCCCATTTCCGCATAGCGCTCCTGGTTGAGTTCGCCAGCAACGACATCTTCCTCGTCGTGACCGTTACCGTTTTCCTCCGTCTCGCCACGCAACGCGCGCGACATCTTCAGGTAAGCGGCCCGTTCTTCGGCAGAAACATCGATATGGTGCAGGATCTGCATGGAAATGACCCGGTCCTCGTCGCCAAGCCGGATACCGCGCACCCCGACCGAATTGCGGCCAGCAAAGACACGCACATCGGTCACGGGGAAGCGGATGCACTGGCCCGATGCCGTTGTCAGCATGACGTCGGAATGTTCGGAACACGTCTCCACGCCGACAATCCCGTCGCCGTCTTCCAGCTTCATCGCGATCTTGCCGTTGCGGTTGATCTGGACGAAATCGGAAAGCTTGTTGCGCCGGACCGTACCGCGCACGGTCGCGAACATGACGTCGAGGTTTGCCCAGCTGTCCTCATCCTCGGGCAAGGGCATGATGGAGGAGATCTGTTCGCCCTGCTCCAGGGGCAGCATATTGACCAGAGCCTTGCCGCGCGAGGTCGGGCCCCCAATCGGCAGGCGCCAGACCTTCATCTTGTAGGCAATGCCGCGCGAGGAGAAGAACAGCACCGGCGTGTGGGTGTTGGCGACGAACAGGCGGGTTACGAAATCCTCGTCCTTCGTCGCCATGCCGGAACGGCCCTTGCCGCCGCGGCGCTGCGCGCGGTAGGTGGCCAGCGGAACGCGCTTGATGTAGCCCTCGTGCGACACGGTAACGACCATGTCTTCGCGCTGGATCAGGTCCTCGTCGTCGAAATCCGCTCCGCCTTCGGTGATCTCGGTACGACGCGGCGTTGCGAACTCTTCCTTGATCTCCAGCATTTCGCGGCGGACGATTTCCTGGATCCGGGCGCGGGAGCGCAGGATGTCCAGGTAATCGGCGATTTCCGCACCGATCTTGTTCAACTCGTCTTCGATTTCGTCGCGGCCCATGGCCGTCAGACGCTGCAGGCGCAGATCGAGGATGGCGCGGGCCTGTTCCTCGGAAAGCTTGTAGGTGCCGTCTTCCAGCACCATGTGCCGCGGATCGTCGATCAGCCGGATCAGGGCTTCCACGTCCTGCGCCGGCCAGTTGCGCTCCATCAGCTGGCGCCGGGCGGTCGCCGGATCGGGCGCGCTGCGGATCAGCTTGATGACCTCGTCGATGTTGGCGACGGCAATGCCCAGACCGACCAAAATATGGGCCCGGTCACGCGCTTTCTTCAGAAGGAAACGCGTTCTTCTTCCAATGACTTCTTCGCGGAAGCTCACAAATGCCTTGAGCATGTCCGAGAGTGTCATCAGCTCGGGCTTGCCGCCGTTGAGCGCGACCATGTTGCAGCCGAATGACGTCTGCAATTGGGAGAAGCGGTAGAGCTGGTTGAGGACCACATCGGCGACCGCATCGCGCTTGAGCTCGATGACGACGCGCATACCGGAGCGGTCACTCTCGTCACGAATATCGGAGATGCCCTCGATGCGCTTGTCGCGCACCATTTCGGCGATCTTTTCGATCATCGTGGACTTGTTCACCTGATACGGGATTTCGGTGACGATCAGCGCCCAGCGGTCCTTTCGAACCTCTTCCACCTCGACCCTGGCCCGCATGACGACGGAGCCGCGGCCTGTCTCGAAGGCCGACCGGATGCCGGAGCGGCCCAGGATCATGGCGCCGGTGGGGAAATCCGGACCCGGCACGATCTGGATCAGTTCTTCCAGCGTCAGCGCCGGGTTTTCCATGATCGCGATCGCGGCGTCGATGACTTCGCCCAGATTGTGCGGCGGAATGTTCGTCGCCATGCCGACGGCGATGCCGCCGGCGCCGTTGACCAGGAGGTTCGGGAACTTCGCAGGAAGAACGACCGGCTCGCTTTCGGAGTTGTCATAGTTTTCCTGGAAGTTGACCGTATCCTTGTCGATGTCGTCCAGGAGCTTGTGAGCGACCTTCTGCAGACGGCACTCGGTATAGCGCATGGCCGCCGCCGGATCGCCGTCGACGGAGCCGAAGTTGCCCTGCCCGTCGATCAGCGGCAGACGCAGGGAGAAGTTCTGCGCCATACGCACCAGCGCATCGTAGATCGCGCTGTCGCCGTGCGGGTGGTATTTACCCATGACGTCACCGACCACGCGGGCCGACTTGCGGTAGGGCTTGTTCCACTCGTAGCCGTTCTCGTGCATGGAGAACAGGATGCGGCGGTGAACAGGTTTGAGGCCGTCGCGGACATCGGGAAGGGCACGGCTGACGATCACGCTCATCGCGTAATCGAGATAGCTGCTCTTCATTTCATCGACGATTGAGATCGGCTTGATGTCCGACGGGCTCGCGCCGGAAGGTGTGGTGTTATCCTGGTCTGCCAAGGATGGAACTCTTAATCGTTGTTATTGCTTTGCCGTTTATATACGATTCCACATAGACGACCAAATTTCCGCCATGGAACACACCAACTAATTATCCTTTATTTTCATATAGTTATACCGACAATTCACAGCCCGAAAAATAGATTGCTGCAACAGCTCTCCAGACGCGCCAGAATTGCGCGAAAAACAACCGGATTTCTCCTATCGAAATGGCCTGGATCCTCCCATGACCGATTACTTCATCAATGCCTTCGCCACGCTTTTCGTGACCATTGATCCGGTCGGTCTGGCTCCGATGTTTCTGGGGGTCACGGCCGGGCTTTCGGCCGCCGATCGCAAGCGCGTCGCCATCCGCGCCACGGTCACGGCAGCCCTCATCTTCCTGCTCTTTTTCTTGGCCGGCCAATCGGTGCTCAACGTGCTGGGCATATCCGTTTCCGCCTTCCGGGTCGCAGGCGGTATCCTGCTGTTTCTGATCGCAGTCGAAATGGTTTTCGGCAAGAGGCAGCAGCGCAAAGCAGAGACGGCAGAGAAAGCGGTCGAGCATCATCCGCCCACCGACTTTCACGAAGTGGCTATCTTCCCGCTGGCCATTCCGCTGATCGCCGGACCGGCGGCCATCAGCGCGACCATCCTGCTGAGCGGACAGGCGCCCGATACACTGTCCTATCTCGGCCTGGCGGCTGTCATTGTCATTATCCTTGGCAGCTGCCTGTTCGCCTTCCTGCTGGCCGACAGGATCGAACGCCTGCTGGGCGATACGGCGCAACTGGTCATCACCCGGTTGCTCGGCGTGCTTCTGGCGGCCCTCTCGGTCCAGTTCATCGCAGATGGCATCCTGGCCTTCATCAGGTCATGATGCCGCCAACGATTGATTACCGCTTCGATACCGGCTTGCCGTCGTCGCGCAGCACGACGTAGATCGCGGGGATCACTAGCACGGTCAGCAGCGTCGAGGACGCAAGGCCGAAGAGCAGCGAAATCGCAAGTCCCTGGAAAATCGGGTCGGCCAGGATCACGGCCGCGCCGATCATGGCGGCAAGCGCCGTCAGCAGGATCGGCTTGAAACGGATCGAGCCCGCTTCCAGAAGCACATCCTTCAACGGACGGTCCTCCGACCGCGCATGGCGGATGAAATCTACCAGCAGGATAGAATTGCGCACGATGATGCCGGCAAGTGCGATAAAGCCGATCATCGACGTTGCCGAGAACGGTGCATGGAACAGCCAATGGCCGATCATGATGCCGATCAGGGTGAGCGGTACCGGCGTCAGGATCACCAGCGGTATCTGAAACGACCGGAACTGGGCCACCACCAGGAAGTAGATGCCAAGCAGCGCCACCATGAAGGCAGCACCCATGTCACGGAAGGTCACCCAGGTGATTTCCCATTCGCCGTCCCACAGAACGGCCGTTGTGGCATCGCTGATCGGCTGTCCGTGGAGGATAACCTGGGGCTTCGGCAGATCGCCCCAGTCTGTCGCGTCGATCTTGTCCTGTACGGCGAGCATCCCATAGACGGGCGCCTCGAATTCGCCTGCCAGGTCCGCCATGACCATGACCACCGGCCGCGCATTGTGCCGGAAACGCAGATAGGAGGACGGTTCACGCGTCAGATGGACGACGTCGCCCAGTTCGACGACAGTCCGGTTGCCGGGAAGCGCATTGGCCGGAACAGGCGTGGACAGCAGACGTTCAGACAGCACCCGTTCGCCCTTGGGCAGGGCCAGCGCGATTTCCACCGGTCGACGGCCGTCACCGCGATGGGAATACCCAACGACCGTCGTCCCGAGCAGGCTCTGGATGGTGTTATAGACATCTGCTTCCGAAACACCGTGGTACTCCAGATTGTCCTGATCGATGGAAATCCGGACCCGCTCGGTCGGCTGGCCGTAGCTGTTGTCGACATCGACGATGAACGGGACTTCCTTGAAGATCTGTTCCAGCTTCGCCGCAACCGCCCGCCGGACTTCCGGCGTGGGGCCATAGACTTCCGCCAGGAGGGTTGCCAGCACCGGCGGCCCGGGCGGCACTTCGACCACCTTGAGCGACGTACCCTCCGGCACCTTCACGGTATTCAGCCGTTCGCGGATCTCAAGCGCGATGTCATGGCTGGTCCGGTCCCGCTCCCCTTTTGGCAGGAGATTGACCTGCAGGTCGCCCTGCTCTTGGGCTTCACGCAGGAAATAATGGCGCACCAGACCGTTGAAGTTGAACGGCGCCGCAGTCCCCGCGTGGCTCTGGATCGAAACGATCTCGGGAATATCGAACAGGCCGTTGCCGATTTGCGTCAGAACCCGGTCCGTGTCCTCCAGAACCGTGCCTTCCGGGAAGTCGGCAACGATCTGGATTTCCGACTTGTTGTCAAAGGGCAGCAACTTGACGGTCACGTCCTTGGTGTAGATCAGCCCCATGGATGCAAGCGTCGCAACGCCGACCAGGAGCAGGAAGATCCAGGACCCGGCCTTCGTGCGCAGGATCGGGGTCGCAACGGCGCGATAGACACGGCCAAGGGCACCGCCATCGCTTGCCTCGCCATGGCCGTCTCCATGGAGAGGAGCCTTGCCCGAGGTCTTGAGCATGAGCCATGGGGTCAGGACCACCGCAACGAAGAAGGAAAACAGCATGGCAGCGGAAGCGACCGCCGGGATCGGGCTCATGTAAGGGCCCATCAGCCCGGAGACGAACATCATCGGCAGCAGCGCGGCAACAACGGTCAGGGTCGCCACCACCGTCGGGTTGCCGACTTCGGCAACCGCCTCGATGGCTGCCTGTATCCTTGACCGGCCATCCTTCATCGCCCAGTGTCGGGCGATGTTTTCAATCACGACGATCGCATCGTCGACCAGGATACCGATTGCGAAAATGAGCGCGAACAGACTGACACGGTTGATGGTGTAGCCCATGAGTTGGGCGGCAAAGAGCGTCAGAAGGATCGTGGTCGGAATGACGATCAGGACGACGATCCCGTCCCGCCAGCCGATGGCGACTGCCACCAGGATAACGATGGACAAGGTTGCCAACCCCAAGTGGAACAGCAGCTCGTTCGCCTTTTCATTGGCCGTCTCGCCGTAGTCCCGGGTGATGTGGACCTCGATGTCCTCCGGGATTAAACGACCCTTGAGATCCTCCAGGTGTTCCAGAACCTGTTCGGCAATGACCACGGCATTGGCGCCCGCCCGCTTGGCAACGGCAATTTCGACTGCCGGAAGCTGGGTGACCTCGTTATCTGTCCGGCGCTGCAGATGCCAGACCCGTTCTTCCGATTGCCTGGCGCCGATAACGGTATTCGCAACGTCCTTCACATAGACAGGACGCCCGTCACGGGTCGTCAGCAACAGAAGGCCGATATCGGGTATGCCGGTCAATGTCTGACCGGCCACGACCGGCAGGTTCTTGCCGTGGTCGCGAACGGCACCGGCAATAAACGACCGGTTGGCGGCCTGGACCTTGCCGACCAGTTGATCGAGCGTCACCCCGTAGAGCGAGAGTTTTTCCGGATCCGGTTCGACGCGCACCATTTCCGTGTTTCCGCCGATCAGATAGGTCAGACCGACATCGTCGAGCCTGGAAATCTCGGTACGCACCTCATCGGCAAGTGTGTAAAGGTTCTTGTCGTTCCAGCGGCTGGCTGCTTTCGGAGAGGGCGTCAGGGTGGCAACGACGATCGCCACATCATCCACGCCCCGACCGACGACCAGCGGCTCCGGTATCCCCGCCGGGATCCGGTCCATATTGGCTTTGATCTTTTCGTGCACCCGCAGAATCGCGTCGTCGGAATCCGTTCCGACAAAGAACCGTGCAGTCACCATGACGCGGTCGTCGACCGTCTGGCTGTAGACATGTTCCACGCCATTGATCGCCTTGACGATGGTTTCCAGCGGCTCGGTCACGAGCTTCACCGCGTCCGGCGCCTTGAGGCCGTTGGCCTCCACCAGAATGTCGACCATGGGCACGGAAATCTGAGGCTCTTCCTCGCGCGGCAAGGTGATCAGGGAGATCGTTCCGAGCACAAGCGCGGCAAACAGCAGGAGCGGCGTCAGCGGCGAGGTGATGAACGCCTTGGTCAGAACACCGGAAAGACCGAGCTTCATGGGTGCACCAGCCTGTCGCCGTCTTTCAGGCCGCTCAAGACTTCAACATAGGGCTTTCCGTCAACGGTCTGATGCTCACCGAGCTCCACAACGATTTCGAGCGTTTCGCCGTTGTCCGCGGCGAGCTTGACGAAATCGAGTCCGAAGCGCGTCGAGATGTATTCCAGCGGAACGAAGATAGCCTGCCGCTCACCGACCGCGATGCGGACCTGAATGCGCTCGCCGACGAAGAAATCGCCAAGACCCGGCACGTCCGCATCGGCAACCACCCTGCCCTGGCTGATCTTCGGATAGACCTTGACGATATGCCCGACTTCAGACTCTCCGCCGTCTTTCATGGGCTCGCCATCGAGCAGCACCTCGTCACCGACCTTCATGCTCCGTGCGTGGCGCTCGGGCACCTCGATGCGCAAGAGAAAACCTTCCTGGGCGACGGTCGCGATCACTTCGCCCCCCATGACGAAGGAGCCCGCTGTCACCGGTACGTCGAGCACCCGTCCGGAGGACGGTGCGAGGACCCTGCCCTCCGTCACCTGCTGTTCGAGGACCGCCTTTTCGCCTTCTGCGGCCTTGAGCGTGTTCTGTGCGACGATCAGCTGGGTTTCGAGTTGGTCGATGCGGGATTTGGCGATCGTGCCGCGTTCGTACAGTTTCTGCGCGCGATCATATTCGAGCTGGTAATTGTCGACGTTCGATTTCGACGCGGCAATCTTGGCGTCCAGCGCCCGCCGTTGCAGGTTCATCTTTTCATCGACGATCTGCGCGATCTGCTCGCCCTTCTTCACGGAACTGCCGTCGTCGACGGACAGGTCCTGCAGGGTCCCCGAAATACGCGCGCGTGCGGGAACATCGACCGCAGCCTGCACAGTTCCGTAAACGGTCTTGGTGTCGGTCACGGTTTTGGGCTTGACCTGGAATTCTTCGGCCTGTGCGAGGCCGTTCATTCCGGCAACCGCAAGGATGAGCAAGGCTCCGAGCCTTGTTACATTCCCCGGAAACCGGCGCTTCCCGGCCGGTTTGCTATCGCCATTTCGCATGCCAACTCCTGATCGCTTGTGCCGTTTTGCCCAGATAGACACTCGAGCATTTTCACGCAAGATATAGTTTCATATTTTTGAAACTTTCATAGCGCATTGATTTAACTCAGAAACAGCAACTTTTTTTCGCGAACCGGCTCGGCTCCCCCGAAACGCGTTGCTCACTCGGGCAGCGGATAAACCACCCGCAGACCATAACCATGAACGGAATCGCGCGCCCGCACGATAACCTGATCAAGGGTATCCGGAATACGGACCCCGCTCAATGAACGGGTAAAAGGCTGTTCATTTACATGGGGATGAGCCAGAACCCGCTCGCCGAGAACCTGGCCGTCGGGCGTCTCGATTTGCCACAAATCGGCATAATGGTCCCAGCCTTCGTCCGCATGATGTAAGGTGACGTCGAAACGCCATGTTCCATCCGGCGCCCGCGTTCCCTCCACCTTGACGACGCCAACCTCATTGGCTTCGGACGACGAGACTCCAAAAATCGCCGCGAATGCCAAAAGACCCGCTCCAATCATCTGTCGCATTGCCTTTTCCCTTCTTCGTCTTGAAACTGTTGGCATGCTTTCTTACCGATAACGGGACTGATTCAGGATTCACGACGTTGTCATCGATACGGCCTCATCGCCGTCCTGAACGATTACGGAGACAATTTGATGGCCGGACATGGCTCTAAAAAGGTGATTTATGCCGCTCTTGCGGGCAATTCGCTTATAGCGATCACCAAGTTCGCGGCCGCCGCCTACACCGGTTCCTCCGCCATGCTGTCGGAAGGCATCCATTCCCTGGTCGACACGGGCAATCAGGGGCTTCTGCTCTACGGCATCAAAAAATCCAAGCAACCGGCGGACATGCGCCATCCGTTCGGCTATGGCGCGGAGCTCTATTTCTGGTCCTTCGTGGTGGCGATCCTGATTTTTGCCGTCGGTTCCGGGGTATCGATCTATGAGGGCATTCAAAAGGTCATCCATCCCCATCCCGTCTCGGACCCTTACATCGCCTACATCGTCCTCGCCCTTGCGATGGTTTTCGAGGGAGGCGCCTGGTGGATCGCCTACAAGGAATTCAACCAGGCCCGAGGATCGAAGAGCTTTGCCCGGGCCATGCACGATTCCAAGGATCCTACAGTGTTCACGGTGCTGTTCGAGGATACGGCCGCGATGCTCGGCCTGATCGTTGCCTTCGTCGGCCTGCTCGGAGCCCAGTTCCTGAACTTGGCCTGGCTCGACGGCGCTGCCTCTATCACCATCGGCCTGGTCCTGGCCGGAACGGCAGCCCTGCTTGCCTATGAAACCAAGGGCCTGCTGATCGGCGAAGGCGCTTCCTCCGAAATCGTCAATTCGATCAAGTCGATCGTCGACGCCGCTCCGGCAGTCCATTCCCTGAATGAAATCCGCACCCTGCATCGGGGACCACAGGACATTCTGCTGGCGCTGTCGCTGGACTTCGAAGACAGCATCAATGTCGGCACAGTCGAAGACACTATCTACGCCCTGGAAATTGCGATCAAGAAGCAGAACCCCGCCGTGACCCGACTGTTCATCGAGGTTCAGGCCCGGGAACACCACGCGGAAATGCTGAAGGCGGAACTGGAACAGATCGAGGCTTTACCCCCGACCAGCAATACCTAAACACTCAGGCTTCCGGGTTTACGGCAGCGGTCGATCCGCTAGGATGCTTTTCAAGGGAAGATGTCCATGACCGCAGCCGAAAAAGCAGCCCGAATGCGCCTGCTGGAACTGAAACGGGAACTCGAGGCGCTCAGCGCGATGTCGGAAGGCGCCCGGGCAACCGTCGAACTCGACCAGCAGTCGGTGGGACGCCTGTCCCGGATGGATGCCCTGCAGGGACAGGCCATGGCGCAGGCCTCGGAGCGCCAACGCAGGACGGACCTGGTGCGGATCGAGGCGGCGTTGAAGCGCCTCGATGATGGCGACTACGGCTACTGCCTTGAATGCGGCGAGGAAATTGCCGCCAAGCGGCTGGAAATCGACCCTGCCGCGGCCCTGTGCATCACCTGCGCCGATTGATGGTTCGTCCGGGCGGCATCGCTGACATTTCGTTACATTAAAGTGATTGATTTTCCGCGTGCAGTTCGCGCTATTTCAGATCATATACATTTGCGCCGTTGAAATTGCTTTACGGTGACAGTTTTTCACGCCGGACGGGGAAGTGAATGGCAGCCTGGAGACAGTTAGCGCTCATCCTGATTGTAAGCGTTATAGCGGCCGGATTATGGGCCCGGTTCTATCCCGGCGCCGGTGACCGGCTCGACCGCTGGGGCGTCGACTGGCTGCCTTTCGAGACGGCAAAGATAAAGCAAGCCGGGTCCGGAGAAAAAAGAAGAGGCCGCGGAGGACCCCAGGGTGTCGTAGCAACCGCCCCGGTTGTCGAGTTGATCATCAACGACCAGCTATCGGCAATCGGTACCGGCCGTGCGGCCCGCTCGGTCGAAATCAGCCCTTTCAGCAGTGGCCGGCTGACCGAAATTCTGGTGAGCTCGGGGGCGGCTGTAAAAAAAGGCCAGGCGCTAGCGAAGCTCGATTCCGATGCGGAGGAAATTGCAGCGGAACGGGCCGCGCTGGCAGTTCGTGACGCCGAAGCGCGTCTTGAGCGGATGAAAGCCCTGCAAAGGACGAATACGGTGACGGCCGTGCAGGTAACCGATGCCGAGCTGGTTGTCGACAATGCCCGCCTGCAATTGCGTGAAGCCAAGCTCGCCCTGTCGAGGCGTTCCATCGAGTCTCCGTTCGACGGCATTGTCGGTATCCTGCCGATTACCGCCGGGAATTACGTCACCTCCCAGACCGTCATCGCGATGGTCGACGACCGATCTGAAATCCTTGTCGATTTCTGGATACCGGAACGTTATGCCTCCGCTGTTGCCGTCGACATGCCAGTGGCGGCCATATCGGTCGCCCGCCCGGGTGAGACTTTTAAGGGAAAGATCAGCGCTATCGACAACCACATCGATTCCACGAGCCGCACCCTTCAGGTGCAGGCTAGTCTGCCGAACGAAGCCGACCGGCTGAGGGCCGGCATGTCCTTCCTGGTCGAGATGCGCTTTCCCGGTGACCAATATCCCGCCGTCAGCCCGCTTGCGGTGCAGTGGGGATCCGACGGTGCCTATGTCTGGGCGGTCCGGGACGGCAAGGCTGCGCGCGTGCCCGTACAGATCGTTGAGCGCAATACCGACAGTGTGCTCGTGAATGCCAAACTGACCACCGCGGACGAGGTCGTCACCGAAGGCCTTCATCTCGTTCGCGAGGGCGCCGAGCTGAACGTCGTCAATCAGCGAACAGCTCCCGCTCCGCCTTCTTCCGCGGAGCCGGCAGCGGCCGCCCAGGGTTCGTAATGATCGGGGCTCGTGATGCTCGGTGCTTGGAACGAAGGTGAGGCTTTGACATGAATATCGGTCGCAGACCCGAACTTGGATTGACCGCCCTCTTTGTCCGGCGTCCGGTGTTCGCCTTCGTCATCAACATGCTCATCGTCGTTGCTGGCCTCGCAGCCTTCTTTGGCGTGGAAATTCGCGAACTGCCCGATGTCGACCGGCCGGTCATCACTGTGCGAACAACATATCCGTCCGCAGCAGCCGAGACGGTCGACCGGGAGCTGACCGGCGTGATCGAAGGCGCCGTTTCGCGCGTTTCGGGCGTCAAGTCGATCTCGTCCACCTCTTCTTACGGCGACAGCCGGGTCACGGTCGAATTTGCCGATGACGTCGACCTGGACACCGCGGCCTCCGACATGCGCGACGCCCTCGGACGTGTCGCCAACGACATCCCGGAAGATGCCGATCCGTCCCGGATCATCAAGGCCGATGCCAATTCTTCTCCCGTCGTGCGGCTTGGACTGACTTCGGACCGGACGTCGGTCGAGGATATGACCGTCCTTGTCGAGGATGAAATCTCCGATGCGCTTGCGGCGGTTCCCGGTGTTGCCGATGTTCAGGTTTATGGCGACCGCGAGAAGATTTTCCGCATCGACATCGACCAGGCCAAGATGGCGAGCCTCAATCTCACCATTGCCGACGTTGCCCAGGCACTGTCCTCCATGGCGTTCGACACGCCGGCCGGATCGCTGACCAGCCGGGACCAGGACCTGATCGTCCGCGCGACTGCTTCGGTAAACACGCCCGATGCTTTCGAACGCATGATCATCAATCGCCGGGCCCGCCTCGGAGACTTCGCAACCGTAACGCTGGGGCCGGATCTTGGCCAGTCGCAACTCAGGGCGAACGGCCAGTCCGGGATCGGTATGGGCATCGTTCGTGCGGCCCAGTCGAACACACTGGAAATCTCCGAAGGGGTTCGCGCGGCGGCTGCGCGTATCCAGGAAAACCTGCCGGAGGGCATGACGATCGAGGTCACCAGCGACGATGCGACCTTCATCAACGGCTCGATCCACGAAGTCGAAATCGCGCTCCTCATTTCCGTCAGCGTCGTGTTGCTGATCATCTACCTGTTCCTGTGGGACTGGCGGGCCACACTTATTCCCGGCGTGTCCATGCCCGTGGCCCTGATCGGGACGCTCGCGGCGATCTATCTCGCCGGCTTTTCGGTCAATATCCTGACCCTGCTGGCGCTCGTGCTCGCGACCGGCCTTGTCGTCGACGACGCAATCGTGGTTCTGGAAAACATCGTCCGACGGCGCAACGAAGGTATCGGCCCGCGGGCTGCCGCGGTGCTCGGCACCGACGAGGTTTTCTTTGCAGTGATCGCGACGACAGCGACACTCGTTGCGGTTTTCGTGCCGCTTTCCTTCCTTCCGGGACAGACCGGCGGCCTTTTCCGCGAATTCGGCTTTGTTCTCGCTATCGCCGTTTTCCTGTCGTCTATCGTGGCCCTGTCGCTGTGCCCGATGCTGGCATCGCGGATCCTAAAATCCGGGTCCGAACACTCCGGACATGGCGGACTGACCGGCGGCCTCGGACGCGTCCTTTCCGCGCTTTACCGGCGCAGCCTGCGCGCCTGCCTCAACGCCCCTCTGGTCGTGGTCGCGGTCTCGATATTTTTTGCGGCGGCCGCCGGGCTGATGTTTCCCATGCTCAAGTCCGAGCTGACCCCGCCGGAAGACCGGTCCCTGGCCTTCCTGCGGATTTCAGCGCCTCAGGGCGTCAGCCTCGACTATCTGTCTAACCAGATACAGACCATCGAAGGGCTTCTGCAGCCCTTCCGCGATGCAGGTGAAGTGAACAGCACCTTTTCCGTTGCCGGCTGGAGAGGGTCTTCCAATCAGGGGTTCATGGTGTTGCGCCTTGCGCCCTGGGCGGAGCGCAGCCGGTCGCAGCAGCAGATCGTCTCGGACATAAACGCCCTCGTGCGAAACGTGCCGGGCGTCCGCGCCTTCGTCTTCCAGCCCAACAGCCTCGGCATTCGCGGCGCCGGTTCCGGCCTTCAATTCGCGATCGCCGGCAACAACTACGCAGAGCTTGGCGAAACGGCAGAACGCGTCGTGGCGGAGATGGAAAAGGATCCCCGGTTCCGGCAGGCACGGCTAACGAGCGAAGCCACCCAACCGCAGCTATCGGTCTCGATCGACCGCGAACGCGCATCCGATCTCGGGATCGACATCAACGGGCTGGGTACGGCCATGCAGGCCATGCTCGACGGACGCAAAATCGGCCAGGTGTTCATCGATGACAGGGCCTTCGACGTGAAGTTCGTCTCCACGACCAATCCGATCAACGACCCGACAGATCTGGAAAACATCTTCATCAAGACCAGTGACGGGCGTTTCGTGCCGGTCTCAACGATCGCAAGCCTCGTGGAGAAAGCCGTTCCGCCGTCCCTGTCACGAGAACAGCAGATGCGAGCGGTGGGGATTACCTCCGGACTGGCGCCCGATTTCGCACTGGGGGAAGCTTACAAGGCCGCTCAGGAGATCGCGGAACCTCTTCTGCCTCCTGGTTCCCGCATCATTCCGCTTGCCGAAACGGCCACGCTCGGCGAGCAGTCGTCGAGTATGGCCCGCACGTTCGGCTTCGCAATCGTTATCATCCTGCTCGTGCTCGCCGCTCAGTTCGAGAGTTTCATCAGCGCGCTGATCATCATGGCGACCGTGCCTCTGGGCCTTGCCTGCGCGGTCTTCGCCATGCTCCTGACCGGCACCACCCTCAACGTCTACAGCCAGATCGGACTTGTCCTGCTGGTGGGCATCATGGCCAAGAACGGCATCCTGATCGTGGAGTTCGCAAACCAGTTGCGAGACCGGGGCCAGGGCGTGCGCGAAGCGATCGAGAACGCGGCCAATGTCCGCCTCAGACCGGTGATGATGACGATGATCTGCACCATCGTCGGCGGTGTGCCTCTGATCCTTGCGTCCGGCGCCGGTGCGGAAGCGCGTATCGCGCTTGGATGGGTCATTGTCGGGGGACTTGGCCTTGCGACCCTGTCGACACTGTTCCTGACCCCTGTAGCCTATCTGCTACTTGGACGTTTCGTCACGCCCAAGGCGGAAGAGGAAGAGCGGCTGCACAAGGAAATCGACGCGGCCAAATCCCTGGAAGCCACTCCGGGAGAATAATTCGACGCGGTCAACCAGAGACCATCGGGTCTTTCATGTGGAGCAGCGGCTCGGTGAGGCTTGAAAGCGACGCCTTCTGTCTTCCGTCGGCGTCGAAATTGTCCGGGCTGAGATAGGTCTCGAAGGCTTTGGATAGCGCTGGCCATTCCTTGTCGATGGCGGCAAACCAAGCCGTATCCCGATTGCGTCCCTTTACGATCGTCGCCTGGCGGAAAACGCCCTCATAGGACAATCCGAGCCTCTGAGCCGCCCGCCGCGATCCGGCGTTGAGCGCGTTGCATTTCCATTCATAGCGCCGATAGCCGGCTTCGAAGGCCCATTTCATCATCAGATACATGGCCTCGGTGGCCGCCACCGTCTTTTGCAGAAGCGGCGAGAAATTGATGTGGCCGACCTCAATCGACCCGTCCTTCGGGCTAATGCGCAGGAAACTGGCGACGCCGCAAACGCGTTTTTTGTCGAGGCGTTCGATGGCGAAGAAATAAGGGTCCTTCGCCCCCTGGAAATTCTTTACCCAGCCCTCGAAGGTATCCAGGGTGTCGAACGGTCCGTAAGGCAGATAATCCCATATCCGCCCTTCCCGGTCGGTCCGGAAGGCTTCGAAGAGTGGCTTTGCATGTGCGGCCAATGTCATCGGAGCCAGGACGACGTGGTTGCCAGTCAGACAAAGATCGGCCGGAGTGGTCGGCTCCCGCCAACCGGCGAGATCTTCCGATAATTCCCTGGTCACCATTCGTCCTGCCTCTCGCCAATCCATTTCCGTAGCGGCACCAGTCCAATTGGACTGAAGTTAAAAATGCGCCTTGTAGTCTTCCTTGCTCACCCAATCATTGACAATTCGATCCGCAAGCAAGGGCGCAGCCCTGCCTTCATCGAGAAGATGATTTGCCGGATCCGGATTGGAGTAGGCTTCGTTCAGAATACCCTTTGAAAAATCGATCGTTTCCAGGGTTATATCGATGTAATAGACACCCAATTTCCGGGCGAGGCTCTGCAGACGGCTATTGTAAACCAAAGTCAGAGCTGTCCTTTGGTATTGCGTCGCCTTCACTTCCGCTCGTGCGCCTTTCAGAAACTTCTTGTCGGCATCATCGGGAATGGTCGGCAGGACACTTCCGAAGATGCAAACACGCTCAGGCTCGTATTTGGGCAAAATGTAGCTGGTGACGAACTTCTCGTAGTTTTGCAACGACCGCTCGAGCTGATCGAAAATCGAAACCTTGTTCTTTTGAGCGAGGTACCAGAATACGAAACCGCAGTCGACCTCACCCAGCATGATCCCGACATAGTCGTACTTCCCCTCTTCAAGGTCCATCAGCTGTTCCTTGAAGACATCCATGCCGTCGAAACTCGCATTCGGATTGACGGCGCCTTGAGGCGTAACGCCGCCCACGCACAGGACGTCGATCTCGAGTTCCCTGTTGTCGGGAATGTTGTCGAACTGGTACTGAACGGCGACACCGTTCAGTTGTTGGACATAGATATCGCCAAGCAACAGCAATCGACTCATTTCGCTACCCTTTGCTTATGTGTCGAAACAAGCGGTCCTTTACATCCCCGGCCGGCACCAAGCCTGTTGGCAGATGGATGACATTCATCCACTTCTGTGACTGGTTGGTTTTGAAGGTATCCGGAGCCTGGAAAGCTCCTGTTACGGCTCACTCCCACTCGATCGTTCCCGGAGGCTTCGACGTAATGTCATAGGTGACCCGGTTGATCCCCTTCACCTCGTTGATGATCCGTGTGGCGGTTTCGCCCAGGAATTCATGGCTGAAGGGATAGTAATCCGCCGTCATGCCGTCGACACTGGTCACGGCACGGAGCGCGCAGGCATAGTCATAGGTTCTTCCATCGCCCATGACGCCGACGGTGCGCACCGGAAGGATCGCAACGAAGGCCTGCCAGATCTCGTCATAGAGACCGTGCTTGCGGATCTGATCGATATAGACCGCATCGGCCTGACGCAGGATATCCAACTTGTCGTGGGTAATTTCGCCGGGACAGCGGATCGCGAGCCCCGGTCCGGGAAAGGGATGCCGGCCGATGAATTTCTCCGGCAGCCCAAGTTCACGGCCAAGCGCCCTCACCTCGTCCTTGAACAGTTCCCGCAAGGGCTCGACCAGTTTCAGGCCCATCTTTTCCGGCAAACCGCCCACGTTGTGGTGGGACTTGATCGTCACGGACGGGCCGCCGGAGAAGCTGACACTTTCGATGACGTCCGGGTAGAGCGTTCCCTGAGCCAGGAACTCGGCGCCTTCGATCTCGTTGGCGTGCTTCTGGAACACGTCGATGAAGAGCCGGCCGATGATCTTGCGCTTCGTTTCCGGATCCGACTGGCCTTCCAGCTCGCCGAGGAACAACTCACTCTCGTCCGCATGGATGAGCGGAATGTTGTAGTGGTCCCGGAACATGCTGACCACTTCATCGGCCTCGTTCAGGCGAAGAAGGCCGTGGTCGACGAAGACGCAGGTCAGCTGGTCGCCGATCGCCTCGTGGATCAGGACGGCCGCCACCGAGCTGTCCACGCCGCCGGACAGACCGCAGATGACCTTCTTGTCGCCGACCTGCTCACGGATCCGGGCGATCGCATCCTCACGATAGGCGTCCATGGTCCAGTCGCCGGAGAAGCCCGCGATACGGACAAAATTCTCATAAAGCTTCCGGCCGTTCGGCGTATGGTGCACTTCCGGATGGAACTGAACCGCATAGAAGTGGCGCGACGGATCGGCCGTGATGGCGAAGGGCGCGTTCGGTGAGGTGCCGTAGACGTTGAAACCCGGCGCGATCTCACTGACGTGATCGCCGTGGCTCATCCAGACCTGTTCGCGCTCGTCCTCGAACCAACCGTTCAGAAGATCCAGTTTTTCGCCTTTGGGAACAACATAAGCCCGGCCGAATTCTGCGGTCTTGTGTCCGCGCTCAACCTTGCCGCCCAGCATCTGCATCATGGCCTGCTGGCCATAGCAGATCCCCAATATCGGAATTCCCAGATCGAAAACGGCGCTCGGCGGCATCGGCGCGCCTTCGTCGAAGACGGAGCACGGTCCACCGGAGAAAATCACCGCCTTGGGCGAAAACTCGGCCAGAAAGGCATCGGTGACGTTCTGATAGGGATGGATTTCGCAGTAGACTTTCAGCTCACGCAGACGCCGGGCGATTAGCTGGGTGACTTGTGAGCCGAAATCGATGATCAGGAGACGGTCATGCTGGGTCATGGCAAGCTTCTAATGCGTTCCGATTGGAAATTGAACCACCAATAACAACGGCTTCCCGCATTTTCGCTGAAAATCTCGGGGAAGACGCCGCCGATGCGACCCTTCGCCCTAATCCCTCCCAATCCATTGGCCAGGATCAGCGCCAAGCAACAAGAACCCGTTTGATAACGTGCGATTCGCTTTTGACGGTTTCCGATTGCGCTCCTAGGCTTGACAACATCAGTGGCGCCGAACCGCCGGTTCGCGCAAAATGTAAGGACAATTTCATGACGTCTTCGGCCAGGCGCGCCTTTGAACATGCATTGTCCCTGGAACGGGCCGGAGATGGCGAAGCCGCGCTCGCCGCCTATCTGGAAGCGCTTGAACTGGCGCCTGACGACGTCGAAATCGCCTACCGGACCGCGACGGCCCTTTTACGGGCCGGCATGCTGGAAGAAGCCGTCTCCCAGCTCAGGCGAATCGTCTTCGCCGAGCCGGCCCACACCGCGGCGCGGGCCAACCTGGGAAATTGCCAGCTCCTGCTCGGAGATCTGGCCAACGCGGAACTCAATTTCCAGGAAGTTCTGGAGGGCGCGCCCGACAATCACAATGCGCTTTACGGCCTGGCGACCGTCCGTCTGCAGCAGGACAAGCCGCAGGAAGCGCTCGCTCCCGCTCAACGGCTCGTCGACCTTCTGCCAAACAGTGCGCCTTCCCAGACACTCTATGCCCAAAGCCGCGCCCGCGATCCGCAGCCTTCGGCGGCCATCGCGGCCTTCCGGAAAGCCATTCAGATCGATCCGGCATATGTCCCGGCGCTCACAGGTCTCGCAGAAGTCCTGATCCGGGCAAGGCGCTTCTCCGAGGCCATCACGCTAGGAAAAGAAGCCATGGCGCTTCAGCCGGGCAATGCCGATACATACCGCATTGTCGCCAGCGCCCATCAGGCGGCCGGTGACTTTGCCACGGCACGGGATGTGCTTCTGAAGGCCCTGAGCCTGAGCCCGGGCGATGTCGATGTGCTCATTCGCTTGAGCATCGCAGGCCGGAAGCTGGAGGATTATGCGGCGGCCCTGCTGCACGCCTGGCAGGCCCATACCAAGCAGCCGACCAACAAAGAGGCCGGAAATGCGCTCGGATCGGCGCTTGCCGCTCTTGGAAACTCAAAGGATGCCAAGGCCGTCCTGACCGCGATCGCCCAGAAGCGCCGGCTGGAACCGGACGTCGAGAGCCGGATCTCAGCGCTGTGCGCGGAGATCGAAGCGCGCGAGCGCAGCGGAATGGCCGCGGCAGAGACCATTCCGGCCGAACCATCCGGTCCGGAAACAGACGAAAATGTGAAAGAATAGGCTTTATCAGCCTGTTCTTTCCATCAGTGCCAGAAAGAAACCGTCCGTCCGGGTCGTGGCCGGGGTCAGCGTGATGTCGCCCCGGTCGTTGGCATAGGCCGGTTCGCCAGCACCCGGCAGGCGCGCGCGCCAAGTCTCCAGTGCCGACACCGGGGTGAACTCCGTATTCTGCGACAGAAACCAGGTAACCTGTTCGGCATTTTCCCCAGGCAACAGTGAGCAGGTCACATATGCGATACGCCCGCCGGGCTTTACGTATTGAGACGCGTGAACAAGAACCTTGCGCTGATCCTCGATGCGGTCCGCAAGCGCCTTTTCCGACAGGCGCCATTTGGAATCCGGTCGCCTGCGCCAGACACCCGTTCCGGTGCAAGGCGCATCGACGAAGACGAGGTCCATTTCATCGGCAAGGCCATCCAGACCGGCGCTTTTCGGGTCGCGAACCTGGACATTGCGCGCGCCTGCCCGCTGCAACCGTTCATGGATCGGCGCCAGGCGCAGGCGATCCGCGTCATAAGCATAGATCTGGCCGCGGTTTTCCATCCGAGCCGCAAGCGCCAGCGTCTTGCCGCCGCCGCCGGCGCAGTAGTCAAGCACCTGCATGCCCGGCTCCGGGCCGGCCAGCAGGGAAACCAGCTGGCTCGCTTCGTCCTGAAGCTCGAACCAGCCTTTGCGATAGCCTTCTTCCGCCTGCACATGCGGCATGCGCGCCGCGCCTGGCTTCGGGGCGATGCGCATGCCGACCGGCGACAGCGGGCAAGGAACGGCCCCCACATGCGACAGGCGTTTGAGAAGTTTCTCGCGGTCGGATTTCAGCGTGTTGACCCGCAGATCGATCGGTGCCCGGGCGGCGAGTGCCTGGCCTTCCGCAACTGCGTTTTCACCGAAGACCTCAAGGAAGGACGGCCAGAGCCAGTCCGGTACATCGGCAGCGGCAGCGCCCTCAGCTTCGCGGTCCGACCCGGCGGCAAGGCTGGTCCGCTCCGCCTCGCTCAAGGCTTCCGGAGCGTGCTGATCCTCGGAAAGGACCGTTTCCAGCCGCTCCAGGCCGTTTTCCCATGTCAGCGCATAGGTTGCCAATGCCAGCAGACGCGGGCTGTCCGACCCCACCCGGCTGGCAAGGCTCGCCTTATGGCGCAAGGCATCGAAAACCAGGTTACCGATGACCGTCCGGTCGCCGGAGCCGGCAAACCTGTGCGCGGTGCCCCAGTCCTTCAGGGCATTTTGAACCGGGCGATGGCGGGACTCGACTTCCTCGAGAACCTCAATTGCCGCAGATAGGCGTCCGCCATCCTTCATGAAAAACTCCAGCCGGCCATCGGTGATCAGACCGAGGGCACGGAAAAATTATTACACATTCGTCGGGTAATTCGGACTTTCGCGCGTGATGGTCACATCATGCGCGTGGCTCTCGCGGAGACCGGCTCCGGAAATACGCACGAACCGCGCCTTTTCCTGGAACTCCGCAATCGTCTTGCCGCCCACATACCCCATTGCCGCGCGCAAGCCGCCGGCCAGCTGATGCAGCACACTCGACAGCGCGCCCTTGTAGGGCACCTGCCCTTCAATTCCTTCCGGCACGAGTTTCAGCGTATCGCGCACTTCCGCCTGGAAGTAGCGGTCCGCGGAACCGCGCGCCATGGCGCCGACCGACCCCATGCCCCGGTAGGACTTGTAGGAGCGTCCCTGGTGAAGATAGACCTCGCCGGGGCTTTCCTCGGTGCCGGCCAGAAGGGAACCGACCATGACGGAGGATGCACCGGCGGCGATCGCCTTGGCAAGGTCGCCGGAAAATTTGATGCCGCCGTCGGCAACGACCGGAATGTCGTGCTTGTTGGCTTCTTCCACCGATTCCAGGATCGCGGTCAGCTGCGGGACACCGACACCCGCCACGATGCGCGTGGTACAGATCGAACCGGGACCGATACCGACCTTGACCGCATCCGCGCCGGAATCGATCAGAGCCTTGGTGGCCTCGGAAGTCGCCACGTTGCCGGCCAGCACCTGAACGGAATTCGACAGGGTCTTGACCTTGGACACCATCTCCAGAACGCGCGCCGAATGGCCGTGGGCGGTGTCGACGACGACCATGTCGACGCCGGCATCGATCAGGCGTTCCGCCCGTGCCATGCCTTCCTCGCCGACGCTGGTCGCGGCCGCTACACGCAGCCGGCCCTGATCGTCTTTCGAGGCATTGGGATTAAGCTTGGCCTTTTCCATATCCTTGACGGTGATCAGGCCGATGCAGTTGTTGTCGCCGTCGACCACCAGCAGCTTTTCGATCCGGTGCTGATGCAGCAGGCGCTTGGCCTCTTCCTGGCTGACGCCGTCGGAAACGGTGACCAGGTTCTCCCGGGTCATGAGTTCATAGACCTTCTGGCCCGGGTTCGAGGCAAAGCGCACATCGCGGTTGGTCAGGATACCGACCAGCCGACCGGTGTGCTGGCCGCCCTGCCCGCCGTTTTCCACCACGGGCACCCCGGAAATCCCGAAGCGTTCCATCAGGTCGAGGGCGTCCTGCAGGGTCGCGTCCGGACCGATGACCAGCGGGTTGACGACCATGCCGGATTCGAACTTCTTGACCTTGCGGACTTCTTCGGCCTGCTGGTCGAGCGACAAATTGCGGTGGATGACACCGATGCCGCCGGCCTGAGCCATGGCGATCGCGAGACGGCCTTCGGTGACCGTGTCCATTGCCGACGAGATGATCGGCAGATTGAGAACGATATCCTTGGTGACCCTGGAGCGGAGCTCCGTCTGACCCGGCATGACTTCCGAATGCCCGGGGATCAGCAGGACATCATCGAAGGTGAGCGCTTCCATTCCGGTCGACGGAACAAAGAATGAGGCCATTGCCAATTCCCCCTGAGTTAGTGGGCATAAGTTAATGAGCATGTGCGACGCAGAAACGGTCGGGTTTCTGCATCTGACGATTCGCTTCGGCTTTGCCGGAGAAGTTGGCGCGGGTCAATAACATGCAGGTGACAGGAAGAAAAGCCCCTGCCCCGCGAAACCGGCAGCAAGTTTGCCGCAGTGGGCAGTTGACGCCTACTCGCGTTCGTCTTCCTCGCTCATGCCGCGGAATCCCTTGGCAATCACATAGAGCTCCGGGCTTTCCTTGCGACTGGCCGGCGGCTTGATGTGGGAAACGCTCTTGAATTCGCGCTTCAGGTCGGAAAGCAGCGCGTTTTCCGTACCGCCGCGAAACACCTTGGCAAGGAAGGAACCGCCCGGCACCAGATTATGGCGGGCAAAATCGATGGCGATCTCAAAGAGATGAGTGGTGCGCAGATGATCCGTCTGACGATGGCCGGTGGTGGGCGCCGCCATGTCGGACAGAACCACATCCGGCTTGTGACCGCCGAGCGCCTCGATCAAGGCGTCGGGAGCATCATCGTCCAGAAAATCCTTCTTCAGGAAGACCGCGCCGCGCACGTGGTCCATATCCAGATAGTCGATCCCGACGACCTTCGGCGCGTCCACGCTCGATTGTACCCGCTCGACCGCGACCTGGCACCAGCCGCCCGGTGCCGCTCCGAGATCGACCACCCGGTAACCGGGCTTGAGCAGCCTGTGCTTGTCGTCGATCTCGATCAGCTTATAGGCCGCGCGAGAACGGTATCCGTCGGCCTTGGCCCGGCGGACATACGGATCGTTCAATTGCCGCTGCAGCCAGCGGGTGGAGGATTCGCGCCGGCCGGCGGCGGTTTTCACGCGCACACTCAGCCCCCGGTCGCCGGATCCCCGTTTTGATCGGCTCATGATTTGCCTCTTTGACGGCCCGTTTGCCGGCCGTTCGTTTTTCTTCTCGACCACACACCATCGGCGGCCATCAATTCCGTCAGAATGCCTTCGCGCAGGCCGCGGTCGGCAACGCGCAGTCTGGAACAGCTCCAGCGGCGGCGGATCGCCTCCAGGATAGCGCAGCCGGCAAGCACTAGATCGGCACGATCCGCGCCGATACAAGGGTTTTCGACCCGCTCTTCGTAGGGCATGTCGCGCAGGCGATCAATCATCGCGCCGACCTGGGTGTTCTCCAGCCAGGCACCGTCAACCCTCCTGCGGTCATACCGCTTCAACCCGAAATGAACGCCTGCGAGTGTCGTCACGGTGCCTGACGTGCCGAGCATATGCACCCGGCCCGAAGAAATCGCCGCCGTCAGTTCCTCTCCCAGGCTGAAAGCCGCCAGATGCTCCGCCGCATCGGACACCATGGCCTCGAAAATATCCGGCGTCACGTGCACGCCACCGTGACGTTCCGCGAGATTGACGACGCCCACGGGAAGCGAAATCCAGGAGCGGACGAACCGCGTCAGGGCATAACCGCGCGCACCGCAACGGTTGCGCAGGTCCAGCCAGACGATTTCCGAAGACCCGCCGCCGATATCGAACAAGATGACGCCTTCCGCCTCCTGGTCGACCAGCGAAACGCACCCGGCCACGGCAAGCCTGGCTTCGGTCTCCCGATTGACGATTTCAAGCGCAAGCCCGGTTTCCGCCTGGACGCGCGAGATGAAGTCCGCTCCGTTTTCCGCGGCCCGACAGGCTTCGGTCGCAATCAGCCGCGACCGCTCCACCCCCCGTTCTGCAAGCTTGCGGTGGCAATTTGCAAGCGCGTCGATCGCCCGATCCATTGCCGCATCGCTCAGCCGCTTGTGCGCTCCGACCCCCTCGCCCAGCCGGACGATGCGCGAATAGGCATCGACGACCCGGAAGCCGCGCTCCTCAGGCCGCGCAATCAGCAAACGGCAGTTGTTGGTGCCAAGGTCCAGCGCCGCATAGAGCTTTCGGTTGTCCTGGCGGGCCACGGAACCGCGGATCCGATTCGCGTTACCCGGCCTCGGCCCTCTTCCACGTCCATCCGGCTGGCCTTTTCCCGGAACCGGCCGCTTACGGCCGGGCACGGCCGGCCGCGAATATGCGCCGTTCGCCTCGGAGGCCGGCAATGATTCAGAGTGGTTTGCCTGGCGTTCGGACGGGTTGTCCAGAGCGGAGAACTTTTGAGACTGTTCCCGGCCTCCGCTTCCATTCTTGCCCCCGCGTTTGCGGTTGCGCCGCCGTTTCGCCTTCTGCCCCTTCGCACTCGGGGGGCCGTCGGACGAATTCCGTACGTCTGCAGGCACGTCCGCCTTCCCCTGCAAACCACCGTTTGCAGGCCCGGTCTCTGCCTGAAGTGCCGATGCGAAGCCGGATTCCGCCTGTCCGCTGGAGGATGCCGCTGCTGGCGGAGCAGGACGTTCTGCCCCGTTTTCCGACGCGCTGTGCATCTTGCCGCCACGCCGCCTGCGTCGCCGGCGTTTGGACCGCGTTTGCGCCTTGAGGGCGCTGTCAATTCCGGACGCATCAGGGGCACCACGCCCGGTTTCGGGCGGTTCCTGACCTGACTGTGTCACGTTTCAGCCTTTCGGCACGAAGCCCGGGCGCAAGCGCCCCGCCTCATGCATATCTTTCGTTGGTGAAACTGTAACAGGTTGTCTGTGCGGCGAAAAGCGTCAGATTTTAATAATGAGGCATAAGGCTCCGGCGCAAACGTGTCGGTGAGACCCGATACTTGAAAAATGCATCTGCCCTGTTGCATCATGCCCCAAGTTGGATATATACGCTGCCTACGCAACGTTGGCGCCTTGGCCCGCACGGGTCGGACTCGCCATTAAGCGCATAGACGTATACTGTCTGTTTGGCGCTTCTGTTGGGGAATAGGTTAACGGTAGACCCGCGGACTCTGACTCCGTTAGTCCTGGTTCGAATCCAGGTTCCCCAGCCAACTTTTTTCTTAGACAAAACAATTACTTAGCGGATTGAGCGTGTTGCCAAACATGTTGCAACGTGTTGCAAGGCAGTTCTAATGTTTTCAATGAGTTACAACGTGTTGCAATTAAGTACATGCAACATGTACGCAACATTGTGTAGCGCGCAATTTCGGTTGGCACATGGGGCACGCTTTCTTCGGAGTTGGCATTGCCCCAACCGGCGCATGGCGATTGGCAACAGCGTGCGCTCGGGTGTTCCAGGGCACGGCTGGGGCATCTCGGTGAAGGCTCTCCTATCGTAGAGTCCTCAATGCTTCTTCCCGCTGCCGATCGATGTACTCAGCGAGGTCATTCAAATGAACTCCGCGAGCAGCCTTCTGACTGCCGGCCATGCGTGTGACCGGCAAGCGGATCCTACCGTCAGCCAGGCTGCGTTTGAACGCCCTGTCAGTCATACCGTCGAAATAGTCGTCACGGACGCGCTCCAGCGGTATGACGGCCGTTTCGTACTGCGCCAGGAGGATCATGCTGGTTTTCATTTGCCGACCTCCGGAATGTAATACTGAAAATTCAAATCCGTGCGCCGAAGGCCAGTTTCGGACTCAAACCAGTCAATGTGTGATTTAAACAATCGGTCGATCGCGCGGCCGTGGTCACCCGCTTCCTCGCTGACCCCTTCGGCAATGCCGAGTACGACATCTACCTCGCCAGCTAACACACAGAGCTGGAACAAGGCCCCCTCCCGTGTGCCGGCCGCCTGGTGCGTTACTTCCGTTTCCAGCGCTGCTAGGCGGTCTTCCAGGTCCGCGGACGGGTTTTCCCGCAGTTCCCTAATCGTTTTCGCAGCCTGACGTGCGAGTTGGCCGGCTACATGTTGTTTCACGCTCATTTCACGACGCTCCCTGTGTTTTGACAAGCAAATGAGAGCACCGAAAGACCTATACGTCAATTTTTTCTTTTTAATATCAATGCCTTAACAAATTTGTAGAAATGGTCGGCCTTGAATTCGCAGGTAATTTCTCAGTCTCCGGCATCAATTTTTCTTCGCCTTAACTACCAGCTACAGCGTGAATCTCCCGCCAAACGTTCTCAATTTAATTTGCAACTAAGAGTCGAAATTGCATATGGTCGCAATAAAGGGGAGATGCGATGAGATTTTTAATTCAAATTTGTGCATGCAGTTTGTTGCTGATGGGCTGCACTATCACGCGGCCGGTCGTTGTTATTGGCGACAATGGCGAAATGCTGCGAGGTTCTGCAACCGCATCTATGAGCGGTGGTTCATTCGAGGTTTCTGGCGTATGGAAGGGCAAGACCTTGAAATGTGCAGGCTCCTACAACTCGCTCGACACATCTGTCACAATCTCAATGCCTGTTCACTGCAATGATGGTCGCAAGGGTATTGTCATTGCGACCAGACAGGCGAATGGAATTGATGGTTCTGGCCGTGTCCGGCTGAACGATGGAACCGAAGCGGATTTTATTTTCGGTTCGGCTGCTGAAGCGCTCTGATCTACCGCGTCGTGGCCGCAGTTTTGGTGCGGCCACGCTGACTCGGTTTAGGTATGTTCAATCGTGAATATACTCGAGGATGAAAGTCGACCCCGCCTGGATCGCGAGAGTTGACCCGCTGTTCTGATAAACTTGGACGCCAATATTGTCCCCGCCATTCCGAAGGAATTTTCCGGACGTCCATTCCTGCGTAAAGGCGATAGCCTCCGCGCCAACGCGATCGTACAAACGCTGAGACGTAGCGTTGATAAGCGCGCCCTCCGCGGCCAGAGTGATCAGTCGATCTCCTGTCGCATTAGCCGGCCACTTGATACGAACGTGGGCTTTATACCAGCCCCGTTTCGGGGCAGGCACGTAATACGGGGTTGCCCCAGCCGGGTCAAAAAGAGCGCACTGGTCGTCGTCTTCACCGTCCCAGTGAACAGCCGTATACGGTCCAGGCTGACTATCCGGAACGTTCTGCGTGTCTGTCCTGTAGACTGAAATCCATGGCTTAGGCCATCCGGTTTCTGTCGCGATCAAGTAAGACCCGAAGATGCGGTTGTTGTATTGCTCGTTTAGGTCTCCGGCCGTAGCCGTGATTCCTTGGCAGTAAATGCCGTAACTGCAGGTATCGTTAGCCTCAACGTAATTGTCGTACACCTTCGTCCCATAGGGCTCAGTAACCGCAACATCTCCAGCCAAAACATGGATCGCGCAGGTGTCTGTGCGCGTGGCATATTCTCCATTCCCACCAGTGTCGTAGACACGATTATCGCGTACCTGATTGTTAGAGCACTCATATGGGAGCGATACGGTATTTGGCCCGGACACAAGAATACCGTTGAACCCAGCGCGAACGACCTTATTTCCAGAAATAATACCGCCAGTTACAGGTCCGGAGAATTTCGGCCCGTTTGAATAGGCATCGACGATCTCCATATTGGTGATCTTTGGCCTGACGTTGCCGTTCTCCCTGGCAAACGCAACCGCTTGGTCCGTGCGGAAAACCTTACCGCCATCGACGCCGCAATCAACGGTGTCATCACCCAGAATTCCAACGGTGAACCTTGTCGACGCGCTGCAGGTATAAGTCACAGCAGCCCCGGAGACTGTCGTGCTGGCCGCATCAGTTAGGTTGATGTGCTGCGGATCGTCGACGCTCGCTACGGTAGTCACGAGATCGACACCAGCAACGCCGGCTCCAGCAATCGTGATTGCTTCGCCAATGTCCGCGTCAGTGAAGTATCCTGAAATCACCAGCGCCGCATTGGGATCCACACCAATGTCAATAATTGCGTCGCCTGGATTGATAATCTGCGATGTAAGATCAAGCACGCATGGATCTTTGATGATGATCCCTGTCGAGCTCTTCAAGCCGATCGCGACGAAGTTCTCGTCTATGGATACGGTTGGATCGCGCCTGATAAACTTGACGTCAGTGACCTTCGGCCGAATGACGGATGTCGTTTCGTCAAGATTTTCCAGACGTATCGCGAACCCGGCATCGTCTCCAGTTACCGAGACATCTTCCAGGAGATGGCCAGTGCCGCCGTCGACGAAGACACCTGAAATAGTCTCTATGTAGCCCTGAGAAGATGCCGCTGAAACCAAACCATCAGCTTCGCCGTCGCCATTCCTGTCCATGCCAACACGGATCATGGTTAGGTTGTTCTTGTTCAGCGACTTGAAACCAACGAACCCGGCCGCGGTATTCGGATTCAGAATTTTGAAATTCAAATCCTTTAGATAAAGACCGTTGACGGGGTTTGTAAGCGTGCTGTTGAAGGCGACGGTTCTGCCATATCCATTCAGACGGAATCCGGAATTGAACGCCAGAAGGATGGCGGTTGCATCATCTGACGTTCCATCAGCATAACAGCCGAATACCTGTGGCGAAGGCTCCGCCTCAGCCAGTTCCCACCAGGCGCCATCAGCAGACTGGATCTTGCCGCCGTGCGTCGGCTCAATGGCGACATATTTGAACTGATGGACCTTCGGCAGATCACCTGCCGCATAGTACCCTGTCAGCAGGATCGTCTTGACGGCAGTGTCGATCGTCGCGGCCTCGACGCCGGCCTTGGTGTTGAACCGTGCGACGATAACCGTGTCTGCAGCGCCTTCAGCAGCTGCCTGAGCAGCCTCAGCAGCTGCCTGAGCAGCCTCAGCAGCTGCCTGAGCAGCCTCAGCAGCTGCCTGAGCAGCCTCAGCCCTGGCGGCTGCCGTGGATGGGAAAAGCTGCAGCCATGCGGTGTCTGCCGCATTTCGGAACAGAATTGTCCCTGTGCCGGCCTGTAGATCGCCAATACCGAGCGCGGTTCCGTCAGCTGCGTAGACATTTTCCGCAGCGGCCGCGTTGATCGAGATCGTGACGGTCGTCGACGTGTTGTCATAGGCCGGAACGAGAACGAGGAACTGCGCCTCTGCCGGATCCACGCCATCCGCCGTACTGGCGGTGATTGCATTGGCGGACCCCGCAACGCTTGTCAGCGTGGCTACTTCGGTCTGTTCCTGGGACAGGATCCGCCACTCGCCGCCATTGCGCATCAAGATATAGGAGCGGCCGGCAACAATATCCTGGTATCCTGGGTCCGCGCCGGCACTGGTCTTCACGTCGTCGACCGAAATGCTGTTGATCGAGATCGTCACCGCGCCAGCCGCATTGGTCTGGGTCGCGGTGAAGATCAGAAAGGAGCATTCGCCCGGATCTACGCCTGCCGCTGTGGTGGCCGTAATCGCGTTAGCCGATCCGGCGACGCCAGCGAGTGTGGCTACTTCCGTAGTGTTTTCTGCGTAGATATTCCAGTGCCCACCCTCCCGGAAGAGAATGTAGGTTACCCCAGCAACCAGATTCTGGTAGCCAGGAAGAGATCCGTCGCTCCCTCGTATTTCCTCAGATCCGCCGCCATTTAGCGTTAGCGTAATAGTTCCGGGGACGTTTGTGGCGTATGCGGTGAACAGCAGGAGCTTAACGTCAGACGGATCGACCCCTGTGGCCGTGTCGGCCGTGATGGCATTGCCCGTACCAGCTACGTTCGTGAGAATGGCAATACCATCAGGAAGGCTGCGGAGCTTTGTCCACGACCCGCTTGAGGACTGATAAATGCCGTTGTTAGCTGGTGTGCTATCAGCGACAACCCAGCCCATCTGGTTATCTGTGGCTGTGGTGTTTGCATCGATCTGCGCCTTCGTCGAGTAGATCAGCGCGCCAAGCGAAGCCCCGGCTGAAATCTGGTTCAGCAAAGCAATAATGTTTGCCTTCTTTGGCTCGTAGGCTCCAGAAGCGGAAACGCCGTCGACTTCGAAATCTCTAAATTCAGTTGCTGGTGTGAGTATTGCCATTTTTCTACAAAAAAATGGACGGCAAAAGCCGCCCTAGGAAAGAATGAAATTCACCTAAACCGTTGTTTTATTTAAACATTGTTCATTTAGGGTCATATTTTGATTGGTGGAAATGCGCGTGTTGGGGACGCGCCGGTCCGCGCCAGAGCGGCGTCGAAGGAATCCGACGCCCCCTGGTGTTGCCGACTAAGCCGCGATTTTCAGAAATTTGATCGCTTCACTGTTCGCCAACCCACCGCCGACACGACGATATGCGTAAAATTGAACGTGCGGCTTGGAAGTGTACGGATCGCGCAGCATTTTGACGCCTGGACGATCGACGATCGTGTAGGCCGACTTCCAATCAGCAAGCGCGATCGGGAAAGCACCCGCACCGATGGCCGGCATCTCTTCGTCAAACTCGACAGGAAGCCCGAGAAGCGAATTCTGCGCGCCTGCCGTCATGGCCGATCGCCACATGTATTCGCCGTCTCCGCCCTTTATTTTATCGATGGAGTTCGCGGTATCTGATGACATTACCCACGTGGCGTTGCGACGATAGGGAGCGCGTACTTTCCAGTATAAGTTACGAAGGCAATCCCCATTCGGAATAGCGGTTGCTGCCGCACTATTGATCGTCTGGATAGTTCCCCACGTGCGCGCATCATCATCCGTGCCAGCGGTGTCATAAGTGAGGAAGCCCCGCGGTTTCTTTACGCCGTCGCCGTTGACGAAAGCGGCATTTTCAGAACGCGAGAATTTGGACGTTATCTTGTCGTCAACCCAGCCTCCAATGTCGTATTGGCTGTCATCTAAGAGCTTTTGCGTGACCTTCTGAAGCGCGTAAATTTCGTCAAGCGTGATGCGCAATTCTTTTAACTGCGGCGTGTCCGTTTCCGGGCGGCTTTCAGTTTCACCGACCCATGTCGCGCCAGATTCGTCAGAGTCGACTGGCTCTATCCATTCGGAACCGGTCTCGATCGACACAACGCGAGCCAGACGGCGGATTGTGACAGCGTCGAATAGCTTTCGCGTCATTCCGCCAGACACGGCCGGGAGCACGATATAGCCCCCGTCTGGGTCTGATCCGACAGACATCGCCGCGTGAATTTCTTTCAGGGGGGCTTCATCACCCGTACGGACGAAATTCGTAATGGCTTTATGTTCGGCCTTCAGAGCTTCCGGATTTGGGGCGCCGTTGTCGTTGTCAGGGCTATAGGGACCGACACGCTTCAGGGCATTGTCGAGGCGATCCATGCTGTCATTGACAGCCTTCAGGCCGGCCTCGAAAGAGTTCATTTTTTCCGCATTCTTGGACGTGATTTCGTCCACGGCCGCGCGGATTGCGGCAATGTTGTCAGTCAAATTGTTTTCCTGAATTAGATTGATTGGGCAGCTGCACTAATGTGCGCCGCTAGTGCTGCGAGCTCTTCAGCTTCCCGCTGATTTTCGGTCTCGCCATGGTAGCCACGCGCCGCGAGCGCCTTGGCCTGCGACCTCGACATTCCTGCTTCCCGCAGGAGCGATTCAAGGTCGCGAATTGTTTGAATGTCCGCCTGCTCTATTTCACCGGAAAACGCCGCGGGAGCATTCGCGTAGATCGAAAGATCGAATTTCGCTATCACGTCTGCCGTCTCCAGCTTGCTATCCGCTAGCCCCACTTCAATTGCCGCATCGGCATCGAGCCATGTTTCCGCATTGAGCATGCTTTTAATGGCGCTTTCAGGCTGTCCAGATCGGCTGGCATATGTCTTGGCGAGCGCGCCATCAATCTGACGAAGCACGGACGCGGCTTCAGCGTGGGCGGATTCATTTCCGATCGTTCCCGCCCACGCGCGGTGCAACATTAAAAACGCGTTGTCCGCAATGGCTATCTCATCGCCGGCCATGGCGATGAGGCTCGCGGCGCTGGCCGCAATTCCAGTGATTTCAACCCTGACTTTACCGGGATGGTCACGCAGGTCATTGAACGCCGCCAGGCCATCAAAGACGTTTCCTCCTGGGCTGTTAATTCGCAGCACGATATCACCAGCGCCACGCAGTTCATTGCGGATATCAGCAGCCGAAATGCCGAAAGCGCCAATTTCGTCGTAAATCTCAATAACAGTGGCGCCGTCGCGCTGGAGCGATCGAAAGTCGCGACCAGTCGCTCGCGCAAAATACCGTTGCTGCGCAACGTCGAGCGCTGGGGCAGAGATAGGATCAGGCCTCATAAATGGCACTGGCCTTCTCGGAAACGTCGAGGAAGTATCTCCCTATCGGAATGGCAATCACAGCATGTTTTGGCGCTGGCCAATCGCCGGAAATGTCCACCGCCTCAGCGTCGTCCTCGAGTCCAACAAATGCGTATTGATCGCCGGCAATGGCACGCTGATGAATGCCTCCAGCAACGTTGAACGCCGCCAGGATTGCGGCATGCGGGGTGTAACGACAGGCGACCAGATCGCGAGCAACCCGCAATACAAATGCCTCAAATCCGTCAAACTCGATGCGGCCGTTTGGCCGTTTGGTTCCAAGTGGATTGATCGGGACACGCGCGATCCAATTTCGCAACGTCGATTCACTGATATCCGCCAGGGTGGCGGCTTCGGAGACGCTGAAATTTGCGTCTCGCATACAATTTGGAAGACGCAAACTTGCATCCTTTTTCAAAAGATAAATTGTGAAATAGATAAATTTTGAGACCCCCACCGACCGTGCAGTCTCGATCGATGGGGGTTCTACAGGAAGTTGATGCCAATCAACTTGAAAGCTGCCGACGACCAGGCGGGCATGGCGTACCCTTATCGTCAGCTAGCTTCTATTTTTTAAGCGGTTTGTGCGCAATCGAGGGACATGTTATCGCCAATCAACTTCGAAAACTGGTCAATAGCCTGATATGTCATTCGAATTCCGACACGCTCAGCGGTCTTTCCGGAGAAGCCTAATGTTTCCCCGATTTCTTGAGCGGTCGATGGACCGGATGCAAAATCCAGGATTTTTGCACTTTCCCCAAGGCGGGCGCGCAAGCTTTCTGCATCAATCAGCCTAGCTTGCTCATCTTCGAATGTTTGTGGATCCCGTTCAGAAATTTCACTAGCCGGCTTTAGATCAGCACAATGTTTAGCTTCCCCCCATTCGGTGCCGCAGTTCGTAGGGCTCTTCCACTTTCCATTGTCCTTGAAAGCTATGAGCTCCAGACTTGCGTTAAACTTCCAATCCCCACAGCGCCACCAGTGCCCCGACTTCCGGCGAGTTATAGCGAGCTTGCCGGCTGGCGCGTGCTCAATTGTGCCATCGCCGTGAACGGTCGTTGACTCGTTAAGCCACGTCTTCTTCTCAATATATTTCGCAGACGGCCTAACTCGCAATTCGCGCTCCGGCTCAGCCGTTAGAAGTTCGTAAGTTTCGGTTTCCTCCGAAAATTCTTTTTCCGCGAGGATATTCATCTGTGCCGGCTGCATCATCTCAGACCACTTTCTCAGCGCGATCGTACGCCTGCCGCTTTGTAAAACGACCCGATCAGCGAGGGCGTCGATGCCGGACTTCTTAAAACTACGCGCTATAGAACGCTGCAAAGTGACTAGGGTGGGCCATGCTTTATGTTCGCGGTTATCGCCAGGAGTGGACTGCACCCATTCGCGGCGCTCCGCCATACTCGCAAAACTATCCGCATGTCGCGGACCGTGATTGTCGTTCATGTGTCCTCCTATAGGCAAATAGAGAAAAACAGCGCCGAGCGTCAAATCTTAAACCACACAGCAATCGTCGATCGCCATCGGCTCGAGAGATGCGGTTCGTGGATCAAAATTCCAGAGAAATCGCTTTCCGACCAACAGTTGCTCATCATCGATTTTGTCGAGATTGAGCGCATCTAAAAGTTTGCTAAACCCACCTTGGCCCGATTCCTGGCGCCGCTGGTCGTAACTTTCGAGAATGAGATTTAACTCTTCTGAAGTGCCATCGCCTTCATATTCGTACTCGATCATGATCACCGTCTCGCGGTCGATCTGTTCGACCTTCGCGGATGTTATCTTTGCGATTTCTTCTGAGTATAAATCTAAAGCGAACGCGCCGGCCCTCAGGCCGTGCGCAGTTTCGTCTTTGGATTTATTACTCTTTACAGTAACCCCTGCTGTCGCTGGGTTATGTAAAGAGGTTTGGGTGCGATTTTCCGTACTGCTAGAGGCGCTTGGAATGCAGGAAACAGCACTACTAGTAGTGTCGTTTTCAATACTACTGATATTTCCAGGAGTACGATTTTCGCACCCCTTGTTAGTGGTGTCTGAATTCGCACTGCTAAGGACGTCGCCTTCAATATTTTCTGGCTGAGACAATTTTGCGAAATTGGGTGAATATTCACTTGGGCGGGTGCCTTCACCCACCCGGATCCGCTGAATGTATTGATTAGCCTCAAGTTGACGGACTCCGTCAATAATCCGGCGCCGGCTTAAACCCGTCGCCGCTTCAAGATATGACAGACTCGCGCGACTATTCCCGAATTTCTGGAAGTACCTTTCAATTATAACGGCCAGTACTGCGACAGACCCCCTCGTAAGAATCTGATCCAAGCAAGCAAAATTCAATAATTTATATTTGTCTAGCAAAGTTACTTCGCTTGACAATTCTTTAGATTTCATTTATATTGTTCACACTCACAAATCACTGCCCGCTCCGATATTTCGGTTGCGGGCATTTTTTTGTTTATTGGATGGCTGCGGCTTCCTGATCGGCTATCCAACTCGTTAAAGTGGAGCGCCTGGCATAAACCCCACTGCCGATACGGAACGTTGGCAAACGCCCTTTTTGAATGGCGTAATAGACGGAACGGCGATCAATTCCGGTGAAAGTGGCTATCTCATTTGCGCCCTTGAGAAGGTCGTCCGCGATGTTCTGCATTTTTCAAAAAATTCCCTTGACAGGTTTCCAGACTAGTGGCAATATGCTTCTGATGGGCATATTATTCTCTCGTTAACATATTTTGGCGGAAATGTCAAGATTTTCGCAATTCTTCCCATCATGTTGCAACTAGTCCGTTAGTCAGATAGGTTGACTTCAAACAGGAGTCGACATGTCTATTCGAGAACGGAAATGGATGGCCGGCGGCGTTCAAAAAACCGCTTGGGTTGTGGATTACGTCGACCAGGGCGGCAAGCGCCGCCTAAAGACTTTCAAGCTCAAACGGGACGCCAAAGCGTTTGAATCCTCAGCCGCTGTAGAGGTTGCCGGCCGAATTCATGTTGCGGATCGGGCAACCGTAACGATTGCGGAAGCGGCCAAACTATGGCTTGCAGCATGCGACGAGTCAGGGCTCGAGCGCACGACGATCGCGCAATATCGCCAGCACGTTGATTTGCACATAAAGCCGTTCATCGGCGGCACCAGATTGAATGAGGTAACAGTACCGTTCATTCGCGCGTTTATGGACAAGCTGCGCGCTGAGGGGCGCTCTGACGCGATGTTAAGGAATGTGCGCGTCAGTCTCGGCAGCATCCTTTCCGACGCTCAGGAACGTGGCCTTGTCGTGAGGAATGCCGCCAAAGACATGGGGCGCAGTAAGGCTAAAGCAAAGGTAGCCGCACGCCACGAATCCCCGCCAGAAGTCGGAATAGACATTCCCCTCGCCTCAGAAGTTAGAGCGTTGCTAGCCGCATCGAAGGGCAAGGCGCGCGTATTCCTTATGACCGCGATTTTCACCGGCATGAGAGCTTCGGAGCTACGCGGTTTGCGGTGGGCTGATGTTTCATTTGAAAAGGCCGAAATTCGCGTCCGCCAGCGTGCCGACGCGTCATTGGAAATTGGCAGCCCCAAGTCAAAGAAAGGTCAGCGGACGATCCCGCTTGTCGAACCATTGGTCGACGCCCTGCGGCTTTGGCAGAATGAATGCCCAAAAGGATCTGCAAATCTGGTTTTTCCAAATGGCGCCGGAAACGTGGAATACCACGCCAACATCATTAAACGCCTTTTCCATCCGGCAATGCTTGCAGCTGGCCTTACTCTCGAGACCGGCAGTCCTAAGTACACTGGACTGCACTCGCTCCGGCACTTCTACGCCTCATGGTGCATCAACCGAAAGCAAGATGGAGGATTGGAGCTTCCCGCAAAGCTGGTACAGGAACGCATGGGGCACTCTTCAATTCAGGTCACGCTTAACACGTATTCCCACCTTTTCCCGCGCGATGCCACTGGTGACACGATGGACGCAGCGGCTAAAGCCCTTGTCGGCTAGACGCGACATAGACGCAACATAAATGAAAATATACTATTATTTTCAATATCATTAACCGGACTCTGACTCCGTTAGTCCTGGTTCGAATCCAGGTTCCCCAGCCAACTCTTCCACAAGCTATTGATATAATTGATTTAATCGGATTTACAAATCCGTGCTCTCAGTGATATCGGCCAAGTGATGCCCAAAACTGGTCTGATGAACTGGTGCCCATTGGTGCCATCCGGCACAACGAATATGGGCTATGGCTCGTCGAGATGATGTTCAAAATTTCCCGAGCCGCGGAAATGCCTGGTCCTGGCGGATCGATTCCGGAAAGAACGTCCGCATCATCTTTCAAGCAGGGTGTGACTTGCCTGATGGTTCCTACTTCGGTCCCGTCGCCTTCGGCAGCACGCAAGGTTTGGCTTTTTCGTCGATCAGGCCGCCTCCGCCGAAGATCCGACCGAGCAAGTTCAGCGGCAAACTGAGCGTTTCGCCAATGGCCCGACCGGCGCCGGCCTGTTTGACCTCCAGGTTCGGTTTGCCCATGTGCCCCTTGATGGAAAACGGCGAAACGATATCGACGACCTGTTTGCGCTTAGGACGAGGCACGAACGAGAGATCCATGGTCTCGGATCTCAGATCGACACTGCCGCCGCCGACGATCTGGACGTTTTCGGTTTCGATGATCAGCGACGTGGTCGAGGCCCGGCCGTTCTTGAAATGAAGCGGCATGACCGCGCAGACCAGTTTCGACGTGTCCTTGCCGCTCGTGTTGCTGAATACCCAAGTCACGAGATTGAGCCCGGTCAGATCGATCAGCCGGGTCGGAATCTCTCCGCCCCAGAGCGATGCGGTCACCCGGCCGGTGAGCGATTTCAGAAGACCGATTGCGGATCCGGCAGCGCCGTTCACGTCGAAACTCATGTAGATCGTGCTGTTGAAAGGCGCGGTCAGGCCGAATTCCCGCATCAGCCGGCCGAGTCGCCATTTTTCGATCCGCCCCTTGGCGGACAGGACCGGCGTCTTCTTGTTGAAGTCGGCGCTGAAATCGCCCTTGATCGTGCCGCCGAGATAGGTGAGCGCCAGCGGTGCCAGGGACAATTTCAGATCCTCGTATCCCAGGGTTCCAGCCACATTGCCGGCCACAGCCTTGTTGGTGATCAGCTTTTCGATGTCCAGGCCGATTTTCATTCGCGTCTTGTATTTGACAGCTTCCGCAATCTCGACCGGATCGAGATGCGGATGCTCCCCCTTGATCGTCAGTTCGATCAGCCCCGCGAAATCAGACACGTCCAACTGTGCAGAGCGGATGTCTCCGGTCGCCGCATAAAGGCCGTTGTCCGTATCCTCGGACAATTTGGCATCGATCTGAACTTTCGAAGCGCCTGCCTGCAAGGCGCCGTCGGCCGAAAAGGACGAGTCTCTCAAGGTGAGGGTGCCGTCGAATGCCACCACAGGTGCAGCATGCGTCAGCGTTACACCGAACACGGAGGCATAGGCGGCAAGATCTGGAATATCGAGCTCCGTTTCCAGGGCAAAGGCGTCGATGCGGCGCAGGTGGGCAATGGAAAGCTCCGCATCGAATGAAAGCAGGTCCGTGCCGGTCACGGCAGCCGTGAATTTCCGTAAGGAAAGTAGACCATCTTGATCGGAAATTTCGATCTCGCCGGCAAGCCGGCCCAGGGCGTTAGCGTCGTCCAGGGACAACCCGAAGGCCTCCGCGGTCGGCACATGGTAACCGCCGGAGAGATGGATTTCCTCCAGACCCAGCAGGTCGCCGATGCGGCCCCTCAATTCGAGATAGGGCGCCTCCGCCGGACCGTGCCGAATGTCTATTCCTTCAAGGCTCACCCGGTTGTCCGGTTGCTTGACGACCCTCTCGACCGAGATCGGACCGAAATCACCGAGTTCCAGCACGGCCAGGTTGGTGATGACATGCGCATCGGATACGGACAGCTTGTCCCGGCTGCCGCTGAGATGAAGCGTAAGGCCCGTCGTTTCGATGGCGAATGCGTCGTCGGCGTCGGGGTCTCTCGGCGCAAGCGGCGCGAGGGTTGAACGCAAATCCAGGGAGATGGCGGATCCGTTCACAAGGTCGCCGACCGACCCCGTGACGTCCAGCGTGTCACCGAACTCGTTTCTGGCGGACAGGGAAAGGTCGGCCAGGGCGAGACTGTCCAGCGGCCCGGAAAGAGTCCCGGTTGCATCGCCCGTGCCTTCGATTTCCCGGGCAAGTCCGGCCGCTTCCAGAAAGTCACCGATCGATTCCGACCGGCTGTTGAAGCTGAGATCGACTATGGCAACCGGGTTCGAAATGTCGATTGTTCCCGTGGCAGTGGATGTCAGGCCGGACACCTCGAGCCGTATTGTGATCGGCAGAACAGCAAGCGGGGTTTTCCAGTCACCGCGTGAAATCTCTCCTTCCAGCGTCAAGTCATATCCATTGGTGGTGCCGGCAAAGGCGATTGCTGTCTTGCCGCTGCCGGAAGGCCGGCGAAAACGGAGTGTCCGGATGTCAAAGGCTTCGTCCCATCCGTTCGGCTCATCCACATAGCGAAGCTGAACATCCGACAGGAGGAAATCGTCGGAAAGGCGGGATTTAAGGAAAGCGCTTGGGATTCTGAAGGCGGCTGGCGCCTCCTGCGGTTCCTCTCCGCTGCTTGCGGCTGTCGGCGGGCGAACGATGATGGTCGCACCGGCCATCTGGAACGTGCCAAGGTCCTTGACCTTGCCGACGAGACAGGAATAGGCGCATTCGAACGAGACCCTCTTGAAAGCCTCCGCGCCCGAAACATTCCGTGTTTTCCCTTCCACGAAAACGGCGTCCGAAATCGAGATTTTGACGTTGTCCGCAAACGCAAACGACACGTCGCCATTGATTGAAATCGGGTGACCGAGACTGTCACCAATGAGTTCGGCCACGAGGCTTTGGCGCAACGGAAGAAACAGATCGCTTTTCAGGATCAATAGGACGGTCGTGGTCGCCCCCGCCAAGAACACCAGACCAATGATTACGAAGATGCGAAATCTCTTAGGAAGTGCCATGACACCATTTGATCGATTGCCGCCGCGTAAGTCAAAAACTGACCTGTAAAAACCTCTAGACTATATCCCTGACCGCCCCCCCAACCGCCTCCGGACTGAACGGCAAGAACGAATTCTATGCCACGTTCCGTGTGGCGCGAGCTTTTTGATCGCAGTTCAGCCTTATCTGACCGGTTTGGTTTAGCTGTTGGTACATACCCTGCAGCAACATCGTCGGAATGCCGGGCCCCGATTCATCCGGAAGCAGGGCCGGGCATTTTTCCTTGGCCGCCCGTTATCGAGCGTGATCTATTTGAAGCCAATTCGATGACGCACTCCGATTTGCCGGCCCGAATACCAACTCGACCGTCCGAAAGGGGATCCTTGAACTTGGGTGTTCATTTCGGTTTCAGCCAAACGACGTGAAAGGTGCTTGCGATGGGCATCGCGCGAACGATCCGCAGAACCTGGTGGCTGTTGAAAACAGCCTTCGTCATGGGCCTCGGCGCAACCGTCGCCGTCGTTGCCATCGGGATTGTCTATCTGACGAGCCAGGAGGACCTGTCGCCGTGGCACACCGCGACCCTTGGTGAAGACTTCACGGCCGGCTCGGATGTTACGACATTCGAAGACTACCAGGCTCTTGAGGACAAGCTGTTCCGGGAACTGGATGACAAGGTCATAAAGCCCACGAACTGGGGCAGCCGGGACCAGATCAACCGATTCCAGCCGGGCAGCGTTTCCAATCCGGCGCGCTGGCCGCGGAACTGGAACCGCAGTTTTGTTCTTGAAGCCGCGGATCCGAAGGCATCGGTTCTGCTGCTGCACGGGATGTCGGACTCTCCCTACAGCCTGCGGTCCGTCGGACGGGTCTTGCACGACCGGGGAATGACTGTTCTCGGACTGCGGCTTCCCGGACATGGAACTGCGCCGTCGAGCCTTCTGGACATCACCTGGCAGGACATGTTCGCCGCGACCGAACTCGGCGTCAGGTATCTTCACGATCTCGCGCCGGACCGGCCGATCTACATCGTGGGCTATTCCAACGGTGCCACGCTGGCCGTTCTTTACGCCCTGAAACAGGTCGACGCCCCCAATCTCCCGAAAGTTTCCCGGGTCAGCATGCTCTCTCCGGCTATCGGCATCACGCCGGCCGCGGCCTATGCCAGGTGGCTGATCAAACTCGGGCATATCCTTGGTCTGCAAAAACTTGCGTGGAGTTCGGTTCTTCCCGAATACGATCCCTTCAAATATTCCTCGTTCACCGTCAATGCGGGCTATGTCACCTATGAATTGACGCGACAGGTCCAGCTTGCGCTCGATATGCTCGAGGCCGAGGGGAAGCTTGCCGACATTCCGCCGATCCAGGGCTTCTCTTCGGTCGTCGATGCGACCGTTCGGCCGCCCGACCTTGTCGCCAAGCTGTTCAATCGGCTTCCGGAAAACGGCTCGGAACTCATCCTGTTCGACATCAACCGGGCCATCGCCGACACGCCGCTGTTTTCCTTCGACTCGCAAGCGATCCTGAAACCCCTTACCAGCGATCCGGACCACGCCTACACCATTCATGTGGTGACAAATCTGGATACCAAGAACGCCAAGGTCGGGCAGAAGTCGTTTGCACCGGCCGCCAGGCATCCGGTGACCTCACCGCTCAACCTTTCCTGGCCCGGCGATGTCTACTCCCTGTCCCACATCGCCCTGCCCTTCACGGCCGACGACCCGCTCTACGGTCACATCAGGCAACCGCAGATCTCCGCCCTGCAACTCGGCGCCTTGGTTCTTCGCGGAGAAAAAACGGTTCTGAATATCCCGGCATCAGATATCCTGAGGATCCACTGGAATCCGTTCCACGCTCACATGCTGGATGAGATGGCGCGTTTTTTCCAGGCCGGCAGAGCAAACCCGGCCCAGGACTAGGCTGACAGACCCGCACCGGTGCCCGTTTCCCACTTCCCTGCCCGGCAGCAGCACTTTCGGCGCGGGACCGACACGCGTTCTCTAGTTTCAGAAAGGCGGACTGACGCAGATCCTACGGCAACACGATGAGGTGGCCGTTACCAGAAACGGAAACCGGGATGTTCGCGATACTTTGGACAACACCACGCGCGACGCCGGGCTCTTCGTTTCTCGTTTCCAGCGAATTACCTTTTGAAAGCTGGTGCCCGATCAGCTTCACCACTTCCGGAGCATCGGCAAATTTCGTGTGGTTGAGACTGCTGGTGTCCTTGATCCGGGTGAGATCCACGACGGTGACGCCCAGCTTTGCCAATTGGTCCGCTTCCGCGTCCCCCACCCTGCTGACGCCCCCTGCAATTTTTTTGGAAAACCCAAGAGCCTTGTCGTTCTTGGCGATCAGGACGTAGAACTTTCGCTGGCTGCGCGGCAGTGGTTTGATTTGCGTTTCAAAGACGTCGAGGTCGATATCCGGAGAGGCAAGGATCACTGTCTTGATCTTGCGCGTCGTGTTGAACTTGCGCTGCATGGCGGCCTGGCGGATGGCCTCCATCGTCAGGAAATTCCCCATGGAATGCGCCACGACATCAAAGCCGGAGGGAGATGCCCTCTCCAGAAGGTTTGCGCCCTCGACAAGACGATCCCGGGCGACCAGCGTGCTGTTCAGGTCATAAACGTAGTCGAGCAAGTTGCCCTTGGACGCCCAACTGAAGACCACCGGAATGCCCGAGAAGTTCATGTCATTGGCGAATTGCGCCGTGCGGACGATCGCATCCGTCAGCGTGGTATTGAACCCGTGAACGAAAAGAAGCAGATCCCTGTCCGTTACGGGATGGCTTTGAATTTCCCTGTGCAGGTCGCTGACAAAGGAGGCCTCTGTCGGAAAGACTTCAGGATCAATGATCGTGAAACTTTTTCGGGGATCCGGAGGTAGCGTGCCCGCACGCTCGATGTGTCCGATCTTGTGGTTTGGCGGAATGGTCACCCGGACCTTTGCAAGACCGAGCCCCATCCCTCGCTCGCCTGAAAACAAAAGGGCCGGATTATCGGAGACGGCACGGGTGGTCAGGATATAGACATCCCGGCTTTTGATCTTGCTCTGACTGGCCTGGGAAACCGCCGGGTCCTCGACCCCGATGATCGCATCAGGCGGTCCGGCACAGGCGGATAGGAACAGCAAGGTCGTGGCCAGAACAATCGCGCAGCACCGCGCGTAGTTCAATCGTCCGTTCATGCGTTCTCCACCACCCCGCTCATCGCGCCTTTATAGTTATCTTTTGCCCCTCATTTTTAGTCAACCTTGGGGATTGGGCTTATGCACTTACAGGGCATGGCCGGATTACTCAGCGAAATTGCCATCCGAACGAATATATTGGCTCCATGATGCCGCATCGTTGAACTCCCACGGTGGGCGAATGCCGGAACGAAGCTTGCTGCGCCTGATCAGGGTGTCCGCGGAAACCGTGTCGTCTATCAGACCCAGCTCCTGGAACAGCCCCACCGATGCCCCCGGTACCCACCGCCTCAGATCATACCAAGGCACGGTCTTCTCGATGCCCGGGCTCAACTTCAGAAGCGTGGTGAAGCAGCTTTCGGATATCGTGGAATAAAACTGCGGCCGATCGTGAATGCTTGCGACGAAATTCAAAAGCCGCCGGAGGTAGGCCCTGATTTCGACGGGAGGCGCCGTGAGTTCGAAGATATAAAGATCGTTCGGCGGGACATGCGACAGGCGCTTCCAGAGAAGGTCCCGCTCCGTGCCGAGAACCGCATAAAGCTGATCGTGCCGGAAGAAGCCGGCCAGCGGATCGAAATTATCCCAACTTGTCCGTCGCGCTTCGAAGGAAACGGCCAGATGGTCCCCGTTCCTGAAGGTAAAACTCGTCATCACATGAACGGTGGCGAGAGAGTTGCCGAACGGCTGAAGAATGAACTGCGCGCCGGTCAAATCATCCAGATCGAAACGGTGCGTCGTCCACACCGGGTCCGCGGGAGCGCCGATCTGATAAACCGCATCCCGATAATTCTCGATCTCGAAGACGGACCCGATCCAGGTCACATCGGCAAGCTTTGCGTGCAGTGGCACGAAAGCCTGCGGCGCCGGTGATTTGAGAATATAGACTGCAAAAAACACGCAAATGAATGCGGTCACGATCAGCCGTCGAACCGATCGCCTGCGCCCGAACACAAACCAGAGCCCTGCCAGAAGGGGGCATAAGACGATCCCGATGGACAGTCGCAGCCCGTATGGCCAGCCGACCCAGTAGTAGCTGGCCAGCCCGACGAAGATCAGCAACAGGATCAGGACGAGACCAGCCAGGAATTTGAACAATCTACGCACCGTCGCCGCTCGCCCCCGCTGCCCCAACATCAATGCGATGGCCGTCATCCATCTTTGCCATCATTGGCGAAAGAATTGATCACAGCCGTCCCTTCATGCGCGAAAAAAATTGTTATTGAAAATTATGCAGCCGAATATCGAACCACTTATGGTCAAATAATTACCTTGCGTTATCATGTGTCAGGCTGTTTCCAACAGCCACTTTTTTTTGAGAGGAGTTGATGAACAAAGATTGCCTCCTGGCTGATTTCAATGCCTTACGGCGAAACCTCATGCGTCATTCAACCATTCTTTCGGCATGGTTTTGGCGCTGTACCGGTTCGGCGGCCGCGTCATCGGGAACGCCGCCTGCAATCTCGACAACGGGCTGGGCAATGACGCCTCCGTAACGGTGCGGCCGGCATCAATCTTTGCTGAACTATCCTGAATTTCGTCGCCCTTTTGGGCTTGCTCCAACAGTCAGACAAGCATCGACCTGGAAAGTTTAATTAAGCGACAAACATTTCCTTTCTGCGGCTGCATACAGGATCTTGGAAGGACTAAACCCATGAAATCGATCAAACATGGCCTCGTTGCACTCTGGGCCATAGGCATGCTCCTTGCTCCAGCCTCAGCTCAAGAGCCATCGGACCTCGGCACATTTATTACCGGTGCGCGGATCTTCAATGGCCTCGATCCGGACCTGATCGAGGGCCAGGACGTGTTGGTGCAAGATGGCATGATCGTCGAAATTGGCCCGGACCTGACGCCGCCGGACGGCGCCAAGGTGATTGACGCGGCCGGCCGTACGATGATTCCCGGGCTGACCGACGTACATTGGCACATGACGATGGCGGAGGTGCCGCAGAGCACACTTCTGACCGGCGACGTCTACGAGATCGCGGCCCGGGCGGTTCCAACGGCGGAGCGTACATTGATGAGAGGCTTCACCACGGTGCGCGACATCGGCGGGAACAGCTTCTCCATCAAGAAGCTGATCGATGCCGGGGTTATCGTAGGTCCGCGCATGCTGGTGGCAGGTGCACCGCTCAGTCAGACAGGTGGTCACTATGACTATCGCCTGCCCCACGAGGTTCCCGCCGACAGTACGCTCGATTACTGGGGACGGACCGGTTTCTTCGTCATCGGCGACGGAGTGCCCGAAGTCCGCAAGCGCGCCCGCGAACTGTTCCGGATGGGAGCCAGCCAGATCAAGATCGCGGCCGGGGGCGGTGTCGCCTCGATCTTCGATCCGCTCGACGTGCGCCAATACTCGCCTGAGGAAATGAAAGCCATCGTCGATGTCGCCGATAGCTACAACAGTTATGTCGCCGCCCATGTCATCACGGACGAGGCCGTTCGGATGGCCGTTGAGGCCGGGATCAAGACCATCGAGCACGGCATGCTCGTCGGCCGCGAAACCCTCGAACTGATGAAGGAAAAGGGCGTCTGGTTGAGCACGCAGCCGCTGCTGGACGATGAAGACCGTATGGTCTTCCCGACCCAGGAATCGACCAACAAATGGTTGGAGGCGACGGCGGGAACGGAAAAAGTCTATCCGCTTGCCAAGGAAATCGGGGTCAAGATCGCATTCGGAACGGATGCGATCATGGATCCCGAAATGGCGGAAAAGCAAGGCAAGTTTCTTGCCAAGCTGTCGCGCTGGTTCACCCCCTACGAAGCGCTGAAAATGGCAACCGCCGACAATGCCGAACTCATGGAAATGGCGGGGCCGCGCCACCCCTACAAAAAGGGGCCGTTGGGCCAAATCACGGTGGGTGCCTACGCCGATCTGATTCTCGTCGACGGCAATCCGCTGGAGGATCTTGACCTGGTCGCCGACCCGCATACGAATTTCGATCTCATCATGAAAGACGGCGTCATCTACAAGAATGAAGTGGAGGGTTGATTTATGCTTCGGACGACAACCACCATTCTTCTTGGCGCCGTTATCGCGGTCGCGCCTGGTGCCGGATTTGCGCACGAGCCTATTGCTCTCTCATCCAACGGCGGCCAGATCGTGCATGGCAACACCTACGGTCCCGCGCTTAAATATGACAATGTCATCATCCGAGGGGCGAAGGTCTTCAACGGATGTGATGAGGACTTGCTCACCGCCGACGTGCGCGTCACCGACAACCTGATCGCGGAGATCGGACCTGATCTGGAGGCCCCGGAAGGCAGCTACGAGATTGTCGCGGACGGCCACACCATGATTCCGGGGCTGATCGATGCGCACTGGCACGGGATATTCGCCACCGCCACGATTGGCGAACTCATGACAACCAACGAGGGCTATTGGAACCTCGTAACGTCGGTTGCACAGCGGGACACTCTGTATCGCGGGTTTACGACCGTTCGTGATGCCGCCGGGCCAATGTTCGACATCGCACGAGCAACAGACGTGGGGCTCATAGTGGGGCCGAGGGTCTTCCCGTCAGGCCCCGCAATCTCACAGACCTCGGGGCATATGGATTTCCGCATAACCCGCGATGTACCGGCCACGCCTGACAAGCTCCATTCCTTTGAGACGTCCGACATGTTCTACATCGCTGACGGCGTGCCTGAGGTCTTGAAGCGCGTTCGCGAAAACCTGATGCAGGGCGCGACGCAAATCAAACTCATGGCGGGTGGCGGGGTTACATCATCTTACGACCCGATCCACACGATGCAATATACCAAGGCAGAACTGGAAGCGGCGGTCGAGCAGGCGGCTAACTGGGGTACTTACGTTCTAACTCATGCCATTAACGACGAGGCCGTGAACCATTCAATCGACGCAGGCGTCAAGAGCGTCGAGCACGGCCATATGTCGACCCGCGAAACCCTTCAGAAGTTTGTCGAGGAGGATGTTTGGCTCAGCATGCAACCTTTCATGGATGATGAGGATGCACCGGCACTGAACGACTTTCAAAAGGCGAAGTACAAGTTCGTAACCGACGGCACCGATTTCGTCTACAAAACCGCCAAGGAACTCGGCGTCAAAATTGCCTTCGGCACCGACACTCTGTTCAGTGCCGATCTGGCCAAGCGCCAAGGCGCACAGCTCGCCAAACTGCAAAAGTGGTTCACACCATACGAGGCCTTGAAGATGGCGACCTGCGACAATGCCGAGCTGCTCAAACTGTCCGGCCCTCTGACCCCCTATCCCCTGGGACCGCTCGGCGTAATCGAGGAAGGTGCCTATGCCGACCTGATCCTCGTCAACGGCAATCCGCTGGAGGATCTTGACCTGGTCGCCGACCCGCATGCGAATTTCGACCTCATCATGAAAGACGGCGTCATCTACAAGAACACTCTGGAGGACTGATCAATGTTTCGCAAAATTCTCTCCGTGTCCCTCTTCGTTTTCACCGCCACGACGGCCGGCGTTCAGTACCGTAACCTCTAGCCCGACGGGGATATGTGGAAGGGCGGCCTGATGACCTAGGGCCTCTACGTGTCGCCATCGAAGGATCTCGTCATTGTTTACTTCAATGTGAACAACGACGACCACTCCGGCCACCGCTACGCCCGCGCCATCGCGACCTCCGGGCTGTTCGACAAGTGAAGTCAGAAGAAATGGGGACGCGCCGAGCGTGCGCCCTCCCCTTGGCGGGGCAGCCTGCTCGGCCTGATCGAGCCAGGCGGATGGGCCGACCTGATCATGAAGAACGGGGTGTTTTAGAAAAACGCCACAGAGGGCCGATATTATCTTTTGATGTTTGACAAACAGCCCCCGGTGAGCAGCGAGACGCACCTGTTCAGAGCGCCATCCGGGCTCGCAAACCCAACAGCCCGATAAGATCTTCATTCGGATTAAGCGCCGGATCCTTGATCACCTGAATGCTCGGAGTGACTTGCAGGCCTTCCGTCACCTGCAAACGCTGGAACACCTCAAGCGTGAGTTGGTCATCCAATTTGGTTCCAAATGTATTTTGGTTCGGCCGGCTCCAGTTGAGGCCCACTCCCAACAAGTCGCGGCCGGGGAGCCTCTGGTAACCGAAACCGACGCTGAGAGCAGCCTGATAGAGGCTGGCGCCGTCGTGGGACCAACCTCCCCGGACAAAGGGCAACCATCTGTCATTGATGCCTTTTGTTGCCGAGAAACTGACACCATAACCGTCCGATGTACCTGCTTTGCTCCGCGCATCTATCTGCCAGAAAGTCGCGTGGAAATTGTCGATGAAGAGGCGTTCCGGTCCTGAGGTCCAACCAACTTCGACGGTTTTGAACGTCTCGAAATCATTGAAGAACGTTTCAAAGCCACTGCCAATGTCTGTTGCATCCGCGTTTGCATCCGCGATACTCGCCGAGGCATAGATGTTACTCGTTAGAAACCCACCAACCATTCCTCCGAAAGCGCCGTCCGGAAGACCGCCAATCGTGCCGGAGCCCGTCTGAAATGCCAGATTGGAAAAGCCGGTCCAGGGGCTCGCGAGTGCATAGACATCCGTATAATCAGTGACATCAAGAAACCCGGCATAGGCAACACCACGTCCGCCTGCGAAATTTTGCTGCCAGTAAAGATGCGTCGTCCGCCATTTCTGGTCGCTGAACACCGAACTTACCAATCCGGCATAGCCGATGTCCGCATTAAAGGCTGTCGGCGCAACCTTGCTATAGGCGTGGCGATGTTCGAACTTGAAAACCAGGCCACCCTTGTTGGGGCCATTGCGGTCGAACAAATCCCACGTCCCAAGAAATCGAAGCGAACCGCTGCCGGTGTTGTATTTGCCGAGGCTTGCACTTGCGACGTAGCCGAGTGCGTTGTAGTCGATCCCGAAGTCTAGCCCGGTCTTTTGCTTGAGCGCCTTCTTGAACGTGTCAAAACGTTCCTGGATATTCACGTTCAGGATGTCTGGCTTCTCGGCCGCATCGCTTGCCAGCACGTTTGGTGTCGCGTCCGGCCCGGACAATGCCTCTGCCGCGTCTTCGGCCTGCGCAATTGCAGGGCATAGCAGCAATAGCAGGCCGGACAGAAGCGAGCGGACCGGCTTGTAAAGGGGCTGGAAAGTGTTCATGCGAAAAGCCTGCATGTAGTGGGAACACCTGTTCGGATGTTGCTGCAAGCGATCAAGGCTCCGCTGTCCCGAGCGGTTGGGGCAGTCCAAATGGTGCGCCAGCGCCCAGCCTCCGTCCTGACGAACGGACTTCGAAAACCTGATGGATCGAGCAGAAAACAGCCAAAGAGAGCTCGTCGGGCTTGTTTGTCTTGTCACCGCTGAGATCGGACCTGACATCCTGAATATCGATTGCAGCGGAGCGCGCGAACTCGGTGAAGGACACCGGCTTTTTGCGTTGATCTCCAGCCGGGCTCGGTCGGGTGCGTTCCTCGGCATCAACCGCACCCGGTGTGAACACCGGGCAAACAAGGACCGCAATCAGGCTCGCTCTGATGATCGCCCGGTACCGACGCAGAAACGTGTCCCGACTTGCCTCGGTGGTGACATTGTATTCATGTCGCCCGGACACTGTTCGTTCACAGCGCATCTTCCCGCCTCCCAGCTGGTAAGGTCGATTTAAGTCCAGTTTCGGTCCTCCATGCGAGGAACCAATGCTTTACAAACCACGGTCTCCAACTCTACCGCCCGAGTCTTCAGTTGGCTGTCCCGGGCTGCCCAAGAGCACCAGCGTCGATCGTGAAGCCGGCGGCGGTGTGTTGCCGATCCCAATCCTTGATTGTGATGGGCTTGAAACGGCCCTCGGGCTGAACGGGAAAGCGGATCGGCTTGCCTGGCCGAACATCCAACTGGAACTCGTTTTCGCGCACAACAGGCACGCCGCTCACGATGACATAGGGAATACCAGTTGTCGGCAGCCCCTGCTCGCCTGCCTTGTAGGTTGCGTTGTCCCTGACGTTCTCGGGATCAAAGATCGTGATATCGGCGACCATCCCCTCCTGGAGGCGGCCTCGTTCCTGCATCGCCTCGATACCGGTCAGGCCCAGGTGATAAGCGGGCCAATACGCCATCTGCGCGATCGTGAACATCAAGGGCACGCCATACTTGCGTCCCGAGCGCAATGTCTTGCCGCGTGTGCCGGCCGTGCGTGGATGGCCAACGTACTCTTCGGGCGGCAAATCCCAGGAATCGATCCCCTTGCCGGACCACATCGCGTCCGAGGCGACGATCATGTGCGGCATGCGCAGCCAGTAAGGCAACCACTCATCCCGTTTGGGATTGAAGGCAAAGATGGTGCGCCCGGGATCCGCCTTTGAGGTTTCTTCCCACTCTTCCTGGGTCAGGAACTTGTCCTGAATGGGGTCGTATATCGTCTCTTCATAGGGCCGTCCGCCGGCGAGGATCTTGAATTTCTCTGGTGAGAAGAAGTCAGCCGAAATCGCTGTCGAAGCGGCGGAATAGGGATAATGTTCCGACCAGACATTGTACCCTTGGGCTCGCGCCTTTTGCAGCTTTTCCTCGTTTTCCCACCAGCCATATTCATTGTTGTGGTTGAGCGAAAAGGGCGCATCGAGTGCCATGGCGTTGGCCAGAAGTTCACTGGTCCCCAGCGGTCCCTCGGGATTGCTGGGGTTGCCGTGGAACCGCACATGCGCACCCAGCAAGCGGCCGTAATTCGCTGCAACCTCCTGCGTCTTGTACATCTCGAACGTGGTCACGCCCTCGCTCATGTACCCGATGGTCGAGGCGACGCTGAGCGCGCCCTGGCGCAACTCCTCGTCCATATACGCCAGGATCTGATTGAGTTGATCCAGATTGCTTCGCGTAACCGACCAACCCGGCACACCGTCTTCCTCAACGGCTTTTGCGCGAAGCTCGAAAACGCTGGTGGCATCATGCCACCCGCTGGTGTCGACCTCCGGATCATGAACCCGGGTCCGTGTCATTTCCTGGCTGACGCCCGTGCCATAGTTCAGCGGCCAACCTGATTTTTCCTTAGCGGCGTACCACTCGGCAATGTGGATCGCACCGGCCTCGAGGTCCATCCCCGTCGTCACGCCATCGAGCGCGGCAAGTTTCAGCGAGAGCCCGTCTAGTGCGTGAAAGTGCAAGTCGATGAAGCCCGGCGCCACCACATGACCGGTGGCGTCGATGCTTTCTCTGCCCGTGATCTCACCGGGTGTGATGATTTCGATCCGACCGTCCTTGATGCCCACGTTAAATTGGCCGTCGAGCATCGTCTCGGGGTCCATGACCCGGCCGTTCAGGATCACCAGGTCGTAGTCTTGCGCGGCGGCCTGGGCCGTCAGGGCGAGGCTTGCGACTACGGCTAAACCACCAAGTAGTTTTCGCATACTTCCAACCTTTCGATTGCGTTGCAGCTTCGCAAAGAGTCCGCAAGCTATTTCGACACCAGGCCCTGAAACGCGTTTCTCACGACAGGCGTGGTGCGACAAAGCCCGACAGAGCACCGTCACGTTTCATCACCCGACATGTCGTCGCGCACCTGATCCTGGGTCTCGCAAGCCGTCGAATTGCTCAAGTTCAACAAATTGCGGACCTGAAGCCTAAAACTCCACGCGGCCGCGCATGCCGAACACTGCTATCAGGTCCTCGTTCGGGTTAAGCGCTGGATTGAAGAGGAGCTGTGTACTCGGAGTGACCTGAACGTTTTCGACCAATTGTACCCGATAGAAAACTTCACCGGTCCATTGATCGTCCAGATCTGAAGGGATCGTGTCCGAATTCGGTCGACCCCAGTTGACACCGACACCAAGCAGGTTCCCCCCCGGTGTGTTCATGTAGCCAAATCCGGTACTGACGGACGCCTCATACAAGCCACCGCCTTCATGGGCCCAACCGCCGCGCAGAAAAACCAGCAAATTTTCATTTACGAGAGACGAGACAGACCCGTTCACACCCCATCCGCCAGTCGCACCTGTTTTCTTGCTTTCGTCAATTTGCCAGAAGGCGATATGGGCGTTGTCCAGGAACAACCTCTTGCCTCCTTCGGTGTAGCCGATCTCGATGGTCTTGAACGTATCGAAATCGCCGAAAAAGGTTTGAACGCTCTGGAACGGTGAGGTCGGGTCCGCGCTGGCATCGGCAATACTCGCGGCTGCGTAAATATTGTCCGAAAAGTAGCCTCCGACCATCGCGCCGAATGCCCCGTCCGGCAATTTGATCATCGTGTTGGAGCCGGTGGAAAAGGCGAGATTGTGAAAGCCCGTCCAGGGACTGGCCAATGCATAGACGTCGAAATACTCCTTGATGTCGATAAGCCCAACACGTGCAACAGCTTTATCGTCCAGGAACCTCTGTTTCCAGTAAAGGGTGGTTGCTCGAAAACCCTGATCGGAGAAAACCGGTTCAGTAACTCCCACATAGCCGGCAACCAATCCAAGTCCGGCCGGAGGGACATCCGTGAAGGAATGCCGGTTTTCCCCCTTGAACTCGATACTCCCGGTATTCTTGGCCCCGCGATTGAACAAGGCCCATGAACCGTAGACACGCGCAATCGCCGAAGCTGCCGTGTCATCACCGAGACTGGCCGTGGCCGCGAGCCCAACGACCGTGTAATCGGCACCGAAACTGAACCCTGTTCTTTCTTTAATACCCGCCTTCCACGCTTCCCAATTCTTTTGGAAGTTGCGATCGAGCAGGTCCGCCTTTTCTTCTCTGTTTGCCGAAAGCAGAGAATCCGCTGAATCCGGCCCATCCAACGGATTGCGGTCAAGTGTGCTCCCTGTCGACTTAACAACGGACGCGGGGGCTCCACCTTCCGCAATCGCGATTTGCGGAAAAAACAGGAATGAGACGAGCGCCACGGAGGCAGAAAATGTCCTGCATGGTCGCCCTGCAATCCTGACGCATTCCCCGACTTTATTTTGCGTGTAGAACTTCATTTTCCCATTCCTGTTGCGCCAACGGTGCGCCGCCCCCTATGACAGGCCTGATCTGTCAGGTCGCTGTAAATTCGTGACTATCTGGCTTTCCAGTTCGGTGCCCGTTTTTCGGCAAACGCCAAGGCGCCTTCTTTCGAGTCTTCCGTCCGCATCAGGAAGTCGAAGCTTTCCTTTTCCAGCCTGACCGCCTGAGGCAACGGCATGTCCAAACCATCGAGGACCGTCCGCTTCATCTTCTGCACGGCAAGCGGTGCGCTCTTGAGGATCTCGCCGGCGATCTGCTCGGCCTTTTCCATCAGCTTGTTTTCGTCGGGCAACACGTGATTGACGAGGCCCAATCGGTAAGCATCGCTGGCGTCGATACGGCCGCCGGTGTAGAGCAGTTCCAGGGCCGGTCCCAACGGGATCGTACGCGGCAACCTCTGAGTGCCGTATCCGCCCGGGATCCAGCCCAGCCTTATCTCGCCGGATCCGAAATGGGCATCTTCCGTGCAGATGCGAATGTCGCAAGCCAACGCCTGTTCGAGCCCGCCGCCGTTGCAGTGGCCGTGAATGGCGGAAATAACCGGCTTGGTCATGTGCAACATGCGCGGGTAGAGCCGATCGACATAGCCATCCGCATCCGGCGATTTCACCCACTCAACGTCTGTACCGACGCAGAAAGCACGACCAGCACCACTTATGATACCAACTCGCAGGCCGGGATCGTTTTCAAGCTCGTCCCATGCATCTGCGATGGCGTTGTACGTCTCACCGTCACAGGCATTCAAAACTTCCGGGCGGTTGATCCTGACGTGGATAATTCCCGCTGATTTCTCTACGATCACCTTTTCCATGTCTCTTCCTTTCACACTGAAAATGGGCTGTTCTTAATGTCGCCAATGACATCGGTCGTCGTCTCTCAGACGCGTAAAAGGCGACTACTCGTCGAACAGCCCTGAGGTCGCGATCGCGCGGGCGTAGCGGTGGCCCGAATGGTCGTCATTGCTGACGTTGAAGTAGACGATCACCAGGTCCTTGTCGGGCGAGACGTAGAGGCCCTGGGTCATCAGGCCGCCCTTCCACATGTCCCCGTCCGGCCACAGCACATCCCACTGACGGCTGTTGGCGATGAAGTCGTCCGAGCCGAGGAAGTCCACGAAGACCGCCCCGTCGAAGCCGGCCATGATGAACTCGTTGCTGCGCACCTCGTCGTGAATGCGGGTCAGGATCTCGTCCGTCACCACCTTCTCGGTGGCGATCTTGTCCCAGCTCGGCGTGTAGAGCATGCCGAAGCGGGCGAAGTCACGCAGGTTGCTCGACACCAGGCCATGGGCGGCGGCAATCCCGTCCGGCGTCAGGTGGATCTGCAATGCTCCTTCGGCCCCGACTTTCGACCAGACCCGGCGGTCGAAGATCTGCGCCCAGCGGTCGTTCTCGACCTCCTCCGCCAGGATCACGAGCATCTGGGTCAGGCCGGAGGCGTAGTGGAAGGCCTGGCCCGGGTCCTCGCGCTTGGGCGTACTCCTGAGCACGTCGCGCAGCTTCTCGACGCCCCGGGTCTCGTTGGGAAAGCCGAATTCGGATTCGTAGACCCGCCGGGCGATATTGTCAGGGTCGAAGCGGGACTCGGAGGTGTCCTCCAGGTCCATCCCCGTAGCCATGTCCAGAATGTCCTTGGTGGTGACCCCGTCCCAGGGCGTGCCCTTGAAGTCGGGCAGATAGTCGGTGACCGGCGCGTTCTGGTCGATCTTGCCCTCGCTGATCAACTGGTCGATCAACAGGCTGGCCGTGGGCTTGGCCGAGGACATCCATACGTGGTGATCCTCGGGCCGCATCCGCGGGTACTTCTCGTAAACGATTTCGCCCTTGTAGACGACCATATACGCCTGCGCACCCGGCGACTGCTCGAGGAACGCGTCGAGCGACAAGGGGCTGGGCAGCGAGCTTTCGGAGGTCATGTCGACCTTGATCTCGCCGATCTGGGGCATCGGGTTCTCGGCCAGCGGCATCGGACCGACACGCGAGGGCAGGACGGCGGTGGGCAGAAACTCCGACACGCGCATGTTGAAGTAGGCCGAAGGATCGGCGCCCCGGAACAGCTCGTTGTAGTCGGCGGCGCGGGTCTCTTTCTCAAGCGCCAGCGGGAAGCCGTCGATGAACTGGTCGAGCGGCGTGCGTTCCTGCGCGCCGGCTGCCGTGGCGGTGAGTACGAAGAGGGAGGCGGCGAAGGGGATTCTGAACATCTCTCTTGTTTCCTTGGGTTTGCGGCGTCGTGCGCCGTTAACAGTTGTCACTCGTCGAACAGGCCCGAGGTTGCGATCGGGCGGACGAAACGGTGAGCGGATAGGTCCTGATCGCTGACATTGAAGTAGACGATCACCAGGTCACGCGAGGGCGAGACGTAGAGACCCTGCGACATCAACCCGAATTTCATCATGTCGCCGTCGGGCCAGACCAGGTCCCACTGTCGGCTGTTGCCGATGAAGTCGTCCGTGCCGACGCGGTCGGCGAATTCCGGGCCGTCGAAGCCAGCCATGATGAACTTGTGGCTACGCACTTCGTCGTGGATGCGGGCCAGGATCTCGTCCGTCACCACCTTCTCGGTGGCAGTCTTGTCCCAGTTCGGCGTGTAGAGCATGCCGAAGCGGGCGAAGTCGCGAAGGTTGCTCGATATCAGCCCGTGCACGGCGGCAATCCCGTCGGGGGTCAGGTGGATCTGCAGCGCCCCCTCGGCACCGACTTTCGACCAGACACGGCGATCGAAAATCTGGGCCCAGCGATCGCCCTCCACCGCCTCGGCGAGGAAGACCAGCATCTGGGTCAGTCCGGAGGCGTAGTGGAAGGCCTGACCCGGCTCCTCCAGCTTCGGGGTGCCGCGCAGCACGTCGCGCAGCTTCTCGACGCCGTGGATCTCGTTGGGAAAGCCAAACTCGGATTCATAAACCCGCCGGGCGATGTTCTCGGGATCGAAGCGGGACTCGGTGGTGTCCTCGAGATCCATGCCCGAGCCCATGTCCATCACGTCGCGCGTGGTAACGCCGTCCCATGGCGTGCCCTTGAAGTCGTTCAGATAGTCAGTGATCGGCGCGTTCTGATCGATCTTGCCCTCGCTGATCAGCTGGTCGATCACTAGGCTGGCCATCGGCTTGGCGCAGGACATCCACAGGTGATGATCCTCGGGCCTCATCCGCGGATACTTCTCGTAGACCACCTGGCCCTTGTGCACGACCAAGAATGCCTGGGCGCCCTGGTGCCGGTCCAGAAAGGTGTCCAGCGACAGCGGCCCTTCCAGCGTACTGGCTTCCATCAGCTCGGCTGTCACCTCGCCGATCCGGGGCATGTGGTTTTCGGCCAGCGGCATCGTCCCGGTACGCGACGGCAGGATGGCGGTCGGCAGGAACTCCGACACGCGCATATTGAAATAGGCTGAAGGGTCGCCGCCGCGGAAAAGCTCGTTGTAATCGGCTTCGCGCGTTGCCTTTTCGAGTTCTATCGGAAAGCCATCGACAAACTCGTCAAGCGGTGTTCGGTCCTGAGCGGCAATTGGCGTGGCTGAAAGCAAGAGAGTGCCCAGCAGGGCATATTTGCAGTTGCTTTTGAAATGGTTGATCCAGTTTTGCACCATGGTCTCCCGGATTTGACAGGTAACGAATACTGCGTACCGTCAGATGAATGCCTATGATCAGTATTTCGTGTAATTGGGCTTGCGCTTCTCTGCGAAAGCGGCCGTTCCTTCCTTGAAGTCCGGCGTGCCGAACAGCGCATGGAACAAGCGGCGCTCGACCTTGCGTCCCTCGGTAATCGGCATTTCGGCTTGCTGGTTTACAACTTCCTTGCCTGCAAGAACCGACAGCCGCGGATTGTTGGCAATCCTGGTGGCGAGCGCCAACGCTTCGTCCATCAGTTTGCCATCCTCAACGACCTGCGTGATCAGACCGATCCGTTCGGCTTCCTCTGCATCGATCCAGTCACCAGTCAGAATATAACGCATCGCCTTGTACTTACCGATCCGGTGGGCCATGCGCTGCGTCCCGCCGCCGCCCGGGATAACGCCCAACGTAACCTCTGTGAGACCGAACTTGGCCGTCGTGTCGGCCAGGATCATGTCGCACATCAGCGAAATCTCCGTGCCCCCTCCAAAGGCGTAACCACGTACAGCCGCGATGACCGGTTTGCGCAACTCGGCGACCTGGTCCAGATAGGCTGCCATGTCGGTCCGGAAGGCCTCCGGGAATTCCTTTGATGCAATCCATTTGAGGTCGGCACCGGCACAAAAGGCCTTGTCCCCGCCGGCAAGGATCATGCAGCCGATGCTGTCGTCCGCATCAAATGCTTTCAGGGCATCCGTGACTTCCACTTCCACTTCTTCGTTCAGCGCATTCATCGCTTCGGGACGGTTGAAGGTAACGATCCCGACGTTTCCCTTGCGCTCGGTCAGCATGTACTTGTAGTCGGCCAATACGGTGTCTCCTTGAACAGAGTTGGGTGTTTCGCCGCTCTTCGGCTTAACCGTTGAGTTCGATGTCCGGGTTCGGGATCAGCCCGAGGCCATCAAGCCCGAAGATGATCAGCTGAACAGCCAGAGCGCAAAGCAGCAAGCCGACGATGCGCAGGAAAATTTTCAGGATCGCGGGGGGGATCTTTGCAAAAATCTTGTCGGCAGCCAGCAGAAAGCCGAGATTGATCGCCATGACCCCCAAAATGAGTGCGACAAAAATCGCGGCGTCCGCAACACCTTGCAGGGTCGCCTCGATCGCAACGATGGCCACGAGCCCATGCGGAGATGCCATGAGAGGCACCGCGAGCGGAAACGTTGCGACATCCAGGGACGGGGCCGGTGGCGGACCGTCCGATGCCTGGTCCTTGTCTTCAGCAAGGATCAGATTGAGGGCGAAGATGAAGAGAATGGCCCCTCCGGCGATCAACAGGGCCTCCGTGCTGACTTTCAGTCCCGCCAGAATCGCCGCCCCGACAAGCGCAAAAACGACGCAGATCACAGTCGAGACCGTGACCGTCCGGAAGGCGATGGCCCGTTTCAATTCGGCGTCTGCCGACTTCGTCAGCCCCAGATAAACAAGCGCGGCGCGCACCGGGCCGATCGTAACGAATAAAAGGACGGCAATCTCTACCCAACTCATGATCTTACCTCGCTTTTTTTGCGTTTCAGAGCGCCGATTACTGCGCCAATCACGCATCCGGCAAAAAAAGCGCCCGGCATCTTCAGCTGGAAATTTCCGGTCACTAACTTTCCGTCGGGCAACAAAAATGCGAACGCCGCTGCCAACACCGCTGCATACAGGACAAGGGCAATACCGGATGAGACATCGCGATTGCCGCCCGGGTTCACGAAAAGGTAGGCGCCGCCAGCGGCTGGTAGGCCCACCATCACCGCAGAGAAAACAACATTCAGCATCTCTTTTCCTCTGTGCCGGTCCCCAACTGCTGAAAGCAAGTTGGCCGATTGAAAGACCTGTCCATGCAATGGTTACCCGGCTTCGATCGGCGGCAGCCGGTCCCGCAGCTTGTTCTTGGCAATCCGATCCAGTGTCGAACGGGGAAAATCGTCCACGACATGCACTGACCTTGGCACCTTGAAGTCCGCGAGTTTTTCACGGCAATGCGCGACAATCCGGTTGCCAAGTTCCTCTTCCGAAAGACCTTTCCCGGTTTCGCTTACCGACACGAAGGCGGCGGGAACATCGCCGAGCATGTAGTGTTTCTGCGCGACCACTGCGCATTCCAGTACCAAACCGGTCTCAAGAATGGCGGTTTCGATCTCAAGAGCCGCTACGTTCTCGCCACCGACCCGCAGCATGTCCTTGTCCCGGGTAACAAAGAACATCCAGCCATCCTCGTCGATACGAACCCGATCGCCTGTGTCGAGCGCACCACTCCTGTCGAATGCCTCTTCGGTCTTTTCCGGATTTTCGTAATACTCCTTGAAGAGGGATACGCCGCGCTCTCCGCGGATGAACAACAATCCTTCTTCTCCCGGTCCCGCCAAAGTGCCGTCGGGCTTGCGCACCTCCACCTCATAAAACGGAGACGGACGGCCCATCGTCCCGGCAGGACCGGTATGATCCGCATCCGTGACGATGCAGGCGGTCAGTGTTTCCGTCATGCCCCAAAGCGCCATCGTCTGAACTCCGAACTCCTTTTCGGCCTCCGGCAAGTGCGCCAGCCCGATCAATGTGCGCACTTTGTGGTCAGGCACAGGACGTCCGCTCAGCGCCTTGAAGGCGAAAGGGATCATCGACACCCAGGTGACGCCATATGCGGCACAGGTGTCCCAGAATCGCGACGCCGAGAATTTCGGGTGCACGACAATCGTCCCGCCCGACCAGAGCGCCGTGAGCAGGGAAATCTGGGCGTTGGCATGGAAAAGCGGCATGTAGATCAGCGTGACATCGTCGCGCCGCAGACGCAGGTTCATCGCCATGCACTTGCCGCCCCAAAGGGCGTTGGCGTTTGTCCAGACCGTGGGCTTGGGCCGGGACGTGGTGCCGGAGGTGAACTGAACGGCGAAATTCCGGTCACAGTCTGTCGATATGTCCGGAACGGATCCGTCGCCGAAGACGTCTGCAAAGACAGCTGCGTCGAGTGCATCCGCATCAAAATCCCCAGCATCGCCGGAGACGATCATCGGCGTGTCCGGGCCACAGGCTTCACGTACCATTTTCGCCAGCGATGGCTGCGTGATGGCACAGACAGGTTTCATCACTTCCGCGAAGTAATTGACGTTCTCGGTGACGGATCTCGTGTTGGTCGTGACGGGTACGGCGCCGAGATAGGCACAAGCGAACCAGGCGATCAGAAAGTCGGGCGAATTGTCGAGATGCATGAGAACGAAATCGCCGCTCCCGACACCTCGCGCGTGCAATCCTGACGCAAACCGCCTGGCATCCCGCGCCAGTTCGGCATAGGTCCAGCTGCGTTCCGCGCCGTCGAAGGGCACCCAGATCAGGAACGTCTTGTACGGCTGCCGCTCGGCCCATTGGTCGAGCAGCCAGACCACATCCATTCCGTGAAACCCGTTGGCCTTTGATGTGGGCTTATCTTTTGGAGAACCTGTCAAACTCTTGCCTCTGTATCCAGGTTGTCAGGTCTTTTTCTTTTCCACGTAAATCGCGTGCTCCGCGTAACAGACACAATCCCCGTTCTGGTTGAACGTCGTTTTCGCCTCGGTCACGATTCCATGATCGGGGCTCTTGGGATGGTCCTTCTTCGAGATCACCTTGACTTCGACGGTGATCGTGTCACCGGCATAAACGGGATGAGGATAGCGAATCTTGTCGTAGCCGTAGGACATGCCATGCGGGTTCAGCGGCTCACCCTGAATGGTCAGACCGGTGCTGATTGAAAATGTTGCGTTGCCGTGGGCAATCGGCTTTTTGAATGGCTGGGTCTTGCACCATTCCGCATCCGTGTGATGCGGCATCCAGTCTCCGGAATGCATCGCGTGCATCACGATATCGGCCTCTGTGATCGTGCGGCCGGCGGTCATGCGCGTCTCGCCGATTTCGAAATCTTCGTAGAATTTGGGGACTTCTTTATAAGTCGAGCCTTTGGCCATGATTACTTTCTCTCTGGGAAACCTCACCTCTAGAGGGCGAGTCGTGGACGTACGAGATCCCACACCTTGCGGTTGGTCACGACGAAGGGGTACGTCGAGTGACGTAAAGTGCGTGCTCCACGTAGGCGACGGTTTCGTCACGTTGGTTCGTGGTCGTTTCGGTCTGAATGATGATGCCGTGTGTGGGACGCTTGGGGTGATCGTTTTTCTCGGTGATCTTTACCTCGACCTTGATCGTGTCGCCCGGGAAGACCGGATTCGGGTAGCGGATCTTGTTGTAGCCATAGGCCATCACGTTCGGATTCTGGGACTCGGACTGGAAGATCAGACCGGTGCTGATGCAGAATGTCATGTTGCCATGCGCGAGCCGGGTCTTGAACGGCTGCGTCTTGGCGAACTCCTCGTTGGTGTGATGGGGCTGCCAGTCGCCGGAATGCATCGCATGCATCACAACATCCGTTTCCGTGATGGTGCGTGCGGCGGTCATGTAGGACTCGCCGATCTCGAAGTCCTCGAAAAACTTGTTTTCCTCGTCTGCCATCTTCTTTCCTTCCAATCGGTAGTTTCTGGGATCGAACGGCGCCCAAGGAGCAGGCGAGATCGATGATCGCTATTATCGAAACAAAATATGATTGGTATCGGGGGGCAGGCTTTCACACTGCGTTGCGGCCCCCGACGCCCTTTGATCCTATCGAACCGTCGGGATTATCCATGCACACGGATCGCCTTGGATTCTGCCATCTCCTTGATTTGGTCTTCGGAGTAGCCGAGGTTCGCCATGATTGAGGCGGTGTGCTCGCCCACTTCCGGCGCCTTGCGCGGCGGGACTTTTCCGATGCCCTCACCCTCGACATAGATCGGGCTATCGACCGTCTTGTGGCCACCCGCGCCTTCGACCTCAGGGAAGCAGCCATTTGCGATCATGTGCTCGTCCGTGACGTCCTCAGCCGTGGTCTGCACGGGGCTGAAATTCACATGGTACTCTTTCAGTCGGGCCTTCACCGTGGCGAGATCATGCTGACCAACGATCCTGTCCATTGCAGCAAATAGTTCGGCCGAGTTCTCGTCCCGCGCCTTGGGTGTCGCAAAACGCGGATCGTCCTTCGCCTCGCTTGCACCGAACGCGTCGCAGAGGTTGGCAAAGTTATTCGGGTTAAGCTCAACGATCTGAACGTAACGGTCGTCGCTGGTCTTGAAAAAACCACCGTTGACGGGGTTTGGCCACTCGGTGCGATGGAACTTCTGCATGGGCGGCGCGCCAACCAGAGCAGCCTGTACGAATGTCGAGTTCTGCCACAGACCGACATTCATCAGCGATGTCGCAACGAACGACCCCTTACCCGTGCGCTCCTTGTGAAACAGACCCGTCATCACCGCGTTGCAAAGCGCGATCGCGGTAGCCAGGTCGCCGAAGCCCACCGGAGGTGCGGACGGGCCACTACCTTTGGGGCTGAGCTCGTCAGCTGTACCGGTGCGGGAATAATAGGCCGTCATGTCAAAGCCCGGCGCGTCGGTGTCCGGCCCCGCCATGCCGAAGCCGTTGATCCAGGCATAGACGATGTCGGGCTTGATCTCCTTGATCACGTCGTAGGTGTGCGCGCACTCTCGCTGCACCTTGCGCGGCGAATTGGTCAGGAACACGTCCGCAGACGCGGCCAGCTTGTGAAGCACTTCCTGTGCCGAAGGATCCTTGAGGTTCAGCGCCACGGATTTCTTGGTACGGTTTTGCATGAAGGTGGTGTAGGGCACGTCGCTGGGCGGCATGCCCTTTACCATGTGTCCCATGCGCCACATGTCGCCCGAGGGCGGTTCGACCTTGATCACCTCTGCGCCGAGGTCGGCGAGCATTACCGCAGCTGAGGGGCACGCGGCCATACCGGCAACCTCGATCACTCTGATACCGTCAAGAACTCCAGTCATCTGATAATTTCTCCTGATGCATTCGGTGAAGTGCACTTGTCTTGGCGCGGATCGCTCGACAGGTGCTCAAAAAATTCGGCCTCGAGCCGATCGAGAATCGCCTGGTATTCCAAGGCGCGTAGCGGAATTTCCTTCCATCGCGCCAAGGCAATTTCAGCTATCTCAATTTCCTCGCAAATCGACCGAAAGTCGGGATTGTCGCGTTCCAGCAACGCTATCTCCCTTTCCCAGTCGGGAAACCGATCTAAAAAATTTCGCAGGAACTTGTTTGTCATCCGGTGCTGCTCCTGTGCAGAGGTCAGCACGATGTGTCGTGTGTGGGTATGTTGCTACATGTTGCTACATGAGGATTTTCGCGCAAACTCGAGGGTTTGCCTTCAATAAAAGATTTTCGGGTCGCTACTTACGTTGTCCGAAACTGAGAGAAAAAATCGTTTGTGCTTGATCAACAAAGCTCCGATGGTCTGTCCTTCGGAGCACTTGGATCGCTTCATCGTCTGCATCCCTCGATTGGAAGCAGACCTATCTCAAAACCCGGGACTTTCAAGCGCGCACGTTTGAGTAGAAAACGGTATCCTGACCCCGAAACTAATCTGTTTTACGCAACTTTAGTCTCTATTTGCACATACCCGGAAGGGCCCTATTCCGATTAAAGAATTTGTATTCAACAAAGCTGCTCCCGCCGAGATTTAGGGCGCTACAGACTCGTTGAACGGATATGTGGAAACAATTCCGGATAAATTTGGGACATGTTGTCCTGTTTCCATGTTTTCACATTTTCGCAGCTTACTTTCCGCTTGGTAATTTGCTAGGTTTGTTGCTGAGCATTTTCGTCACCGTGATTAGTCCAAAATGACATTTTGCCCCGAAGTATCCGATGACCCGTCTCTGGACGAGGCCGATATCCGGCGGCAGCTCGACCTAATTCTTGATTATGCCGATTTCCAAGCCAGCAGTCGCCGCCGCGAATTGCTGACATACATCGTTGAGGAGGCGCTTGCCGGCCGTGCGTCCGGGCTGAAGGCCACGACCATAGCGATGGCCGTTTTTGATCGAGGACCGGATTTTGACCAGCAAACGGATCCGGTGGTCCGGCTCGAAGCCAGAAAGCTCCGCCGCGATCTTGACCACTATTATGCCGATGCCGGCCGGGATGCCCCTGTGCGGATCAGCATCCCCAAGGGGCATTACATTCCAAGATTTTCAAAGCTGAACACAGCCGAGCAGGTCGAGGAGTTTCCCCTAGCCAGCGTTTCCGCCGCGGTTCGAGAAGATTCCGTTACGGAAAAAGCAGCCTCTACCTGGCTGCCCGAGAAACAACCCGGTCGCAAGCATCTTCACCTCGCGCTGATTGTCACGGTGCTTCTTTGTGTTGCGGCGCTCGCGCTTTTCTGGGGCTACAGGCCTGGCGAGCGTACGCTTGCCGGCTCGGACTTGCCTGTTGATGACGCCGGGATCCTGGTTGAGGGCTTCGAGGTGCGAGGAACCAGCGACGACCTGGCGTCGCTCCTCGCTGCCGGACTGTCGCAGGAAATAACCGCGGCTCTTTTGAAATTCCCGGACCTTCGTGTCTATCTGATTGCACGTCAAGGCACAGCTGGTCCCGGCCCGCCGGAAGCGGCAAGACTTCACTCCCGGACGCCGTTTGTCTTGAATGGCTCTGTGTGGCGGGAAGATGGTGACCTGCTCGTCCGCGCCGAACTCGTGCGCAACAAAGATGCAAGGGTTCTGTGGAGCCACCGCTACAAGACCGGCGCCAATGAGCGAAGCATCGCCGACATTCAGGACGACATATCTTCCCGGGTTGCCTCGGTGGTCGGCCAACAATACGGCATCGTCAGGAGCGAACTAAAGCAATTTCTTATTTCCCAGGAATCCAACCCAAGCCTGAGCAGCTACGCCTGTGTTGCCCGTGCCGAGATTTACCGCCGCACACTTCGTATGGAGGAATACCTGAAAACGCGGGCTTGCCTCGAAGAGGCCGTGCAAAAGGATCCTGAATATGCGCGGGCATGGGCAATGCTGGCCTACCTGCGTAACGATGCTGTCCGGTTCGGCTATGACAAGGAACTGCCTGTCAATGAGGCACTCGTCCCAGCACGCGAAGCGGCAACCCGCGCGCTCAGCCTGAACCCCAAAGATACCGATGCCCTTAAGGCGATGTCGCACATTGAGCACTACGACGGCAACTTCGAACGATCAATCGACTACGCTCGGCAGGCCGTCGAGGCAAACCCGAACGATCCCGAAACAATCGGCAACCTGGGGTTCATGCTTGGTATGCGAGGCCGTTTTTCGGAAGCGGTCCCTCTGCTGGATCGTGCAATAGAACGTTCCGTGTCGCCCGCGCCTCGCTACTACCAGATGCTGGCACTAAGCCACCTGATGAAGAGGCAATGGAAGGACATGCTCGCTGCTGCCAATCTTGCCGCAGTCGATGGAATGGGCGTGACCTATGCGTTTCTTGCCATTGCTCACGCAGAACTTGGAAACCGGCTTGCCACCCGGGAGAACCTTGAAATGGCGGAGGAGCGCTGGCCCCTTCTGGCCGAGGATCCGCGGGCAGCGTTTGAAGTGCACAAGCTTGACCCGGCCCTGCTTGACGCGCTTGTTGCGGGTCTCAAGCATGCCCATGCGATTGCGTCCAAGCAGAATTCTGCTTCCCGTTGATGTTCCCTCTATAGACTGAGGCGGGTCGCCCTTCCCGGAAACCTCTTCCAGAAGGCATTTCGACAGATGGGGCTGGCGCCTAGAGGGGGGGG